>Ga0126339_10000074_pt1 | contig 35614 bp, 12 predicted proteins | sample OrbTmetagenome_2_FD_92532 | JGI IMG/M metagenome (GOLD analysis project Ga0126339, IMG submission 92532) | Coral microbial communities from Petempiche,Puerto Morelos, Mexico - Orbicella T R C metagenome | ecosystem: Host-associated > Invertebrates > Cnidaria > Coral | place: Petempiche,Puerto...
CCCAAATCAATAAGCGCGAAGCCTGAAGCGAGTGCTGTCATTCGGTGACGTCATCGTTCGAGGTAATGGTTTGGCTCCTCCCGGCCAAACGAATCTAATAAAACACCGATAAAACACCAGGGAATCCAGTCCAATAGGTACGAATTCACTACACGAGTAGTCGATTACAAATTTTCTTCCACAACTTGTGCTGCCTTTTCGCTTCTTGTTCATTCGCGCTACTATATTCGGCGACCAGGCGGTACATGTTAAAACTGCAAAACAGTCCGTCTTCTTTCGTTTTTCTCACGAAAGTGTCGATCCGTAAAGCGTAAAGAGCATAGCCCTTGTTCGTCCCGGATCCTTTAGCGTTTCGGAAGCATCGCTTTTTCACACGAATAACTTGCGCTCGCAGTCAAAGAAGAACAACCTCACAATATGGTAGCGGGGAGTGGCCTAATGTGACAGGGACCTGTTCCTGTCGTCAACAGTTAAATTAGTAAAGATGCTGAAGTAGTTTTAATACATTTGCAATTAAACAAGTTTTTGTCTAGAAAGTTCGAACAAGTTCTTAAGCACGCTTCTCGAAATCGCTATGGAAAGGATGTATGACACATCCCCTTCCCTCGGGGTGCTAGGAAACATCTAGCATTTGCTCATGGATTTGCGCCTGATTGACTGATAATTGTTCTTGTGAATTATGTGCAAAAAGCAGTCAGCCATACAAAGAGATAAACATAACTGGCATAACTTGACAAGAAAACATAGCGCAAGTTGCAGGGGTAAACGGGTATGGGGTAGGGGAGGCGAACGGGGAAGGGGTTCCCCCCCCCCATCTCCCACGATCCCCTCGTTCCATCCCCGCTCTCCCTCCCTCTCTCTCTCTTTCCATCCACTTCCCTCTCGTACACAGGCTAATAAAACAGGCTAGGTGTTTAGTAAGTAATTACGACACCAAAATCACCATATAAATGACATCGGTTTTCTAACAGCTTTCTAATTAGATAAGGGAATCCACCTTCCTTTCCTGTCATGATCAAAGACTATGTACATCTTTTCTTTCTCTGATCCCCTTTTGAGAAATCAGTGTGAAATTGTTATTGCGTCTCATCGCAAAGGTCAGGCCCCAACGTGTTCAATCAACTATTGAAATTATTTCGCTTTAAGCGTTGCATAAAAATGTTAATTCGACGCAGTTTGTTGTCATTTCCCAGCAAATTCACGCATTAATAAGACCAACAACCAGACAATGTTTCACGTTCCACGCATTTCAGTTCCATTTAACTCTGTTTGAAAATTTTCTCAGCCAGTAAGAGAGCCAGATACGTGATACATAAATTTCAAGTTGAATTATCGAATTTCCAAATGCACTTCTCTTTGAAGGTTCAGGAAATTTCTGAAATTTTTTTCGGTCACGCCACTTTGAATTTTTTTTTGTTTTTAGTGGTTCAAAAATATTTTAATTGTCGTTTTGTGGCTTTCTATACATTGTTTTAACTCTGGATAAATTTCACACAATATTGTGCGACTATTTTATTTCTCCTTGGGATACTTATCACCACATTTATATTTTGCGTGATTAACTGTTTATTTGTTTGTACGTGTTGTTTGTTTTGCCAGTATCATTGTAGTCGTGACATTTGGTGACTCAAACATAGCGTCTGCGCGTTCGCACAGGTTTACCAAACGACATGTTCGTTATGGCAAAGGTACACAAGATGAACAAGACCCCGTAGCTAGCTCTCCGCCTCGCTACGCCTTTTCCTTGAGAGGTAAGAGAAGTTTTCTTTTATTCTAGACTTAAAACTGCTCTGTCTTTGCCTACAGGGGCTTTAGAATTGTGTTAATACAGCTTGTGTTGTCTCGCGCTACGCTCAGTCCCCAGGTTGTAATTAAGCTTATATTTAGCTTACTGACACAACAAGCTAGGACAAATGCCGTTGTCGTCGATTCGCCGCATGATAAACTGTATTAATCTTTTTGTAAATAACTTTGCACTGCAGTTCTCTGCGTGTTTGGCAAGCGACGGCAATTGCCGGGAACTTTGCATTCCATTTATTTACGTTTCTTCCAAACTACTTCGCGCATAATTCGCTGATGTGATCACATCCGATTATAAACAGCTCATTAATGCAAGTACCTTGTATCTCTAAATGCCACCTGCACACGAACAAAAACTTATTCATTCGTTTTTATAGCGTTTTACTTCGAACGAAAGTGTTTCTTCCGGTTTCTGGGTTTCTTTCGTATGGAAACATACAAATACAAAGGAATTTTGAAGGGACAATAGCTATTCCTGTCTGATGGACAAAGGAAAAAACAATGATTTCAAAGACGAAAAGCTGTGTGATGAATTAACAAATTATCTATGTCTTCTAACTCAAGTTTTCTCTCCTGCGAGTCTCCTTCAGACGTACATTTACCGATACCATATCATTTCACAAGATATATAATATTTCAGATTTTTTTAACCTGTATGTACCTTGGTAACGCCTTCCTCAAGCTTGGTGGTGAAAAGGTCACGAGTCGCTCTGAAACTGGAAAAGTTAAAATGGTAAACGCTTTGTTTCTCGTCTAGAAACAGCCAAGCCTACGCAACAACCGTTAGTGATTATCAGTTAAATTTCTGGGGTCAGATTTTATAAACATTTTCATGACGTTTCTTTCAGACAGATCTTCTCATAATGTTGTTTGCTTTTGGTATAAAAGTTAAAGTCAAACCGCCTTTAAGTGAATCTATCCCCCTGTCAGGGTCGATTAGCGAATGTCAATTATTCTTTTCGTTTATAGTTCATTCATTCTTTAATACAACACCTAAAGCAGGAAATAACCTAGCGGTACGTGTTCTCAAAAGATTAGGCTCGTGAGTTCTATTCACTAAAATTCACCCACGGTTTAGGACCAAGTCACAAAACACGTGCGGTAAGTCATAAGACTACAAACATTTGAACATGTGAACGGCATATTGCTTCAAAACACGCTTGTAGCAGCAGGTATGTGGAAGCATTTGTGGAAAATCTCCAATAGCTTGGGGTTTCTTTAGCTGAAAAACCTAGAAAAAATTTTAGTGGAGGTTATAAAATATTACACAACAGTACACCAGGGTCACAGTTCTTTGAGAGCCTATTAACGGTAATCCGCAGGAAGGAAATTCATTGGGTTTGTTTAAAAGTGAGCGTGCTGTTTTTTACTGCTTATTCATATGTTTTTGTTTGAGATGAGTCACTCTGAGTCAAAAGAGAAGGGCAAATAATCACTAGACGCCATTGTTTTAAACTTGCAAAATGAACTGTGATCCCTAAGTCGATGCGACAATTGAGACTGGGTTAGCTTAATCTCTCTTAAGGGACACAGTCTATGTTCTCAATAACGCACGCCATAAGCAAGGCAGATGTTTTCAGTTGGCACGGAGAGCAATCGAAAGTCGATGTTCTTGGTTTTTTTGGCATGCTTTCATTCCTTTAATGGGTTTCAACATTTAAAAATCGACGTTTTTGATGAAGCGAAGAGTGTGGTTTTTGTGTGGTTTTTGAACACCGTCATCTCGAACTAACAAGGAAAACGAGAAAGAGTTCGGTTTCAGATGGCGGGCATTTGACATAATCGACAGTAAGTAACTGAAAAACATAATCAAGGGAAATATTTTTACTTCTTTTTCTTCTTTTATACAATTTTGAGTTCACACACACGTTTTAACGAGCGCTTGCGCCCCTAGGTGTCGCGTGGTTTAATAAAGTATTGTATTGTATCATTGTATTGTATTGAGTTGAAAATAACCGAGTTCGTTGAATGTGGCGTGAAATACCACGTTTACAGCCAATCACCGTACGAGCAGCATATAAAAGAAAGTTCAAGCAACCACGTATTATTTTGTTTATTATATAAACATATTAATAACGACGTTTTTGAAGATTTTCCGAAGGTTTTCGACCACTTTGCTCAAAAAGTTGTCCGAAGGCCACACGAACGTGTACGAACATTTTCCAGAAATTTCCGAAAATTAACGAAGATTCCCAAAGGAAGACTTCCGAGGAAGTTCTGAAGATGTTTTTATCATACACTCAACAAATTTAAGATGATATCAATCATAACGTCATCGAAATCATCACAGTGAAATTATCGTAATTTTACTTACACACTGTGTTTTATTACAGATTTTCTCGGGGCTGGAAATCCTTCAGTTGTAAAACACTGCAGTTTATATAAATAAAGTACAGTAAAAGAAAGTACACTGTAAGTAAAGGGACCTTTGATATTTACGTTCATACAAAAACAGCCCGGACTAGCTTGAGACCTGAAGACTTCTGAATGATTCAACATCACAAAAACTGGACAACATTATTTTTTTGCATTTCCTTTTGTCTATCTAAACTTGGAAAAGGTAAAGTCGGCGGCGGTAAAGAAGCTAGTAATTTCTGAGATAGTTTCAAAACTTTTGCATAAGTGGTATTTTTGTTCGGAATTTCTCATGCCAGGTACTGCAATTTCTGTAAAAGATTGTTCCTCAAATGTTCACATTCTGCAATCTTACGATACCTGCATTGCAAACTATTTTATTGATTTATTGGCATGGAAAGTGTACTTACTGCCGTTGACATTTTGGTGTCATTCACAGTTCGGTAGACCTTGTAAACTACCTAGTTGTGGACAAGTCATTTAGCCATTATTATATGGCTTGTTCTTGTAGCCGATATAACGCGCACTCTGATTGGCTAATTTTAGGGCATTATCTCACGTAATGCCCACGGGCTGATTACGGGCTTGTAAAAACAAAGCAAAAAGCCATATAATAAACAACTTATTAACCTCGAACTTTCGGTCTTCACGGGAAAATCTCAAACCTCGACCTTGTCGTATTGACCTCACTCTCGGTTAATAAGTAGTTAACACTCCATATATTCATTACGCAAGGGTGATAGTACAACATTCAATGCCAATAGTTCGTGAAGCATTTCTTTCTAGTTTTTGTCTCTCCCTAAATTCTCTTTATTTTTTTCTTTATATTTTCCAAGTGGTAAATTTGAGCTAATGTTATAGCAGTCGTTCCGTTGAACTTCCTCATGAGCATCAAATTAAACAGGGTTAGTCTTCGTTTGTTTCTTGTCAAGAGTTTTTGTTATAACGTATGATGTTCGTCTCTATCTCGAATAAGTAGAATTCTACTACAGTAGTATGCTAATACAAACGCTGTAATCTGATTGGCTGAGCCATTGCACACTATCAGCCATTAGTGTTCAGTGGCTTGGTGTGGTCGAAAAAAAACGTTTCCTCGAAGGAAAATTCAGTTAGAATTCTACTAAAACAATTAGATTATTCGCTCTCGATTGCTATGAGGTGATCGTTGATTCGGCCTTCGGCCTCATCAGCCATCACCTCATGGAAATCTCGAGCTCATAATCTAATTGTTAATTATAATCCGTCAACTATTTTCGCTAGCGCGCGATTGTCTAAACGCATCACGTGGCTAAATATTCCCCAGCTAAAACTGGGGCATATCCGAGTGATATTCCCTAATTTTCAAAACTGCGCGTGTTACGAAAAATATTTGAAGGATGATAAACACAATACCCACCATTGGGCACGAAAATATGCTCGGATATTTGTCCTTGGACATTATCTTTTCATCAAAGCTCACAGTTTTCCTCGAGCTTCGCTCTCGGAAAACTGTTCGCTTCTCGGAACAGATAATGACCGCGGACAAATATCCGAGCATTGGCAGTTTCATCGTGTGTACTAAAATCATGTCGAACATTAAACCACTGATAAAATATTACCAGAAGCTGGACGGTTAAAATGAATTGTCTTTTACCGCTACATGTATATAAATACTTTTTGCTTAAAATTAAGTCGTTTGTAAGGTGGTCTTCATCACTTTTCGTTTAAATATAAATTTAATTATGGGATATTTTTTGGGCAATTCATTAATTTGTACCCTTTTTATTTACCAGATTTTTAAGTCTGGAAAAGCGTTCTCAAACGACATAAAAAGCAAGAAACAGCATTGATAAGCGAAAGAGAAAACATCTTGTAGATTAAGAAATTCTGAATTTAACATGTTTAACAAGCAACGTTATCTTGAGCCGACCGAACGAATTTGTTATTTTGTTCGAAGCGAAACTTATTTCAGCGGAATGCTGTAGTTTATTGTGTTCCTCAATCGCGCGGAAAACAAACACCTGTGTTTAAGCCAATGAGATCGGTTTTCGCGCCAAAGTATCAGTTCTACTGAACTTTAATTGTTGCCTTAGTTTATATTCCGTTCCTGATCGCATAAATTAGGCAGGCTTGCATATGATTTGCGATTATTATTCTGCTGTCACGGCTTCTCGCTGGTTCTTCATTTGTAAATACAAACTGTTCAATGAAGTTTACACTAATCTAATGGATGACTGGTATTTTGATGAGATTAAGGACGTTAAAATGAACCCGTTTTAACATCAACGAACCCGACTTTCTTATGTGGACGTGTATCGTTCGTTTAAACCTTCGTAGATGAGATAAAACACTTTGTTATCTCTGTATCACAAACGAATAACATGGCGACATTGGACCTAAAAACGGATCCAAGACCTTCTACTAATGGCGAACCGGCATTCACGCTTTGTACATTTTGTAATAACTCGACAAACGGATTTGAGAAGCGATTATTTGCGACGACACAACCCAAGGGACCGTTTTTCCCGGTGCTAGCCGAGGTGCAAGGCAGGAGAACCACACTGGACGATCTCGGTCGAGCGGTTGTGTGTGTGGCATGTTTCCACCATCTTTTACGACAGTGGAGCAGCTTTGAGCGAAGAGGTGTACCTTTACGAAAGCGAGAGTACAATATCATTTCAGGTATGGGTTTCATGTGATTATGCATGTACAAAATGGCTCCGTCGAAACATTGCGGGGTTTTTTTTTATAGTTGAAAGAGTTTCGTTGTCAGGTATTCTGTGAATTGCGCGATTACAGGTTCCGTCTACTCGCAACTGGACGCCTTTGTTTGTAGTCGTTGACCGCAGCTTAAATAATCGATAGTCAAGAAGTATTGTACTCTTTCTGTTGCTGTGGTTGTATGCGTCATTCTGTGCGATACCATATTTACAGACCGCCTTGACTACAAACTTGATTTTACGATCTGCTTAGGAGATATTTCTCGCCAGTTATCGACCTTCCGAAGTATTATTAAATTTTCAAAAACCTGGCTACTTTAAGATCTGTTGTACAAGTGTTTGGATAGAATGAAATAATTTGTCTGAAATCAAGCGTTAAAACACTCACAATGAGCTAATTCACGTGGGAAAAAATCAAGGCTTTGATTAATTTGAGTTGTGCTTCTTTACTTTTGGATTTTGTTTACCAATTTTGTAATTCATGCGCTATTGACTTTTACTTTGCAAACAAATTCTTAAAAACGTTCATTTCACAAAGCTTTCGCTTTCTTCAAGGATGTCAGACAAGATGCAATATTAAAATCCATATTTGACTTGACTTTTTGTTTAACAAACTTAGCACTTTAAGTGACACTCAGTGCCCGTAGTTTGTAGTTTGTTTTTAATTCATTTCTTGAAGTTACCGCAACTGAAAACCAGCATCAAACACAGAAAGAAAAAAAATTGTTCAAATCTGCTTCTTATTATTTGCATAATTTCCCAGTTGTGAAAAATTGGAAAACCGAATTCAATTAAGGCATTTAATTTTGTGCACGAGTGACTTTTTACTAGCATGTTCTACATGCATATTATATTAGCGGTGACCCATGAAATTTGTTTAAACATTAATTTGTTCGAAATGATGATTCTCCCTATCGATTTCCACACATATGTTCTTATGTTTATTATGAGAAAATTATGGTTGATCAAGATAGATCCTTACCTGATGCGCTTGCCCACACAAGGGAAGTTTATCTCGTGGCCAGGCCTGGATTGTTTTAAAGCCGGACTAACGCGCGCTAATCTAGGATTACATTTAATCGAGGTCTAATCCTGGATTAGCTGCACCCTAGACTAATCCAGGCCTTCTTAAGCAAACGATTTTAAGGTAATTCAAGCTGTAGCTACTGTCAAGCTAATAGGTGTGAAGAAAATCACGAGTTTAACACGTCTGTCAAGATTAGAAATGAAAACAGCAATTTCATGGCATCATAGGACGTGGGAGTCTAAGAAATGCCTCACACAAGGTGCTCCTCGCAGCGAATACCTCGCGCAGTAGTTCTGGGGTTATTTAAGCTCAACTGTGATTGGCTTAGAATTCCTACGTCACAGAAATCGTTTTCTGGCTCGGGTTCGCAGACGTTATTTTTCGGCGAAACCAAGTGACAGCCGGAAATACGTCTGCGTTCGCAGGCTACCGGTGAGGGGGGTTGGGGTGAGCAGAGAACGAGGAGCATTTTGCTCGAATTGTTTTTCATTTTCTTTTTTCTTTAGCTAAACATGTTAAAGCGCACGTTTTAACTTCTATCCAAATCAGATGAATATATCTGGCACTAAAAACTTGATTTAAACGTCAAGAAATATTCGAAATTGTCCGCCTTCAAAGGGGGAGAGGCGGGGTTAACATGAATGTAAGTGAAATTTTAGGAAGTTTAAAGAGGGATTAAAAGGAGAAAAAAAAGTTTTGGGCACCCCAGGTTGGTGGACAACTGTTTGGTGTACGTCTACTAATTTTAACTTCAAATTCTAATTTTAAAACAATATCAAATCTTCAAAATTTCCTATTTCGATAAATTGTATTAATACTGTGAGAAAACCTATTTATCCCCAACTATACCCAAAATTCACCAAAAAATTTACAAAACAGCCCAAAGCGTAGATATGTGGGATGGGCAGAGAGATTTTTGACTGCTTGAAACGTGAACGAGATATTTGCGTTAAAACCATAATACCCAGCCAAAACGTACGGCCTTCACGTTAACCCCTGCCTTAAGGCCCACGGATATGCTAGTTCATCCCGGAGTATCACATAAAATCTTAGAGATCTGACAAATTTTAGACTGAATAATCATGAATTTACAACTGCGCCAGCTTTAAAAGGATTTCAAGGAGCTTCCGCGCTAGTGTTATTACTAGTGAGGGTGAGACTGGGAGAACTTGAAGGCCCTTGTAAAAACCCTCGCCTAGGCTAGGTGTGACAGTAACAGTTTAACAATGTAGTGCTTTATGAGGCTAAGTTAACTGGCGCACGAGATTCCTATTTTTTGATATTTTTAGTGACGCTTTCAGGGATGACAGACAAAAACCAATGATATTAAGGTAGCTCTAGGTAAAAAGAAATCGTTTTTGTCTTCAAGTTCAACGTGCGTGTCATGGTGATCTATCACCAAGTGGTCAACTATGACAGAACCAATCTGATTGGCCGGTTTTGCAGTAGACCACGATGAGTGTTAACTAAATAATGTTCTTCTTGATTCAAAATACATGCCTTTGACACTCTGTGTTACGGACATGTGGAAGAAATTAGAGAAACAAGATCTTTGTGTCACATACAAATTCCCCTACTCCATACATTTCCATTTGGTGATCAGATCGTTTTCTCTTTCATCATAGTGAATAGGTGGAAATGGTTATGAAATGTGGCAAAGTTCTTTGTTGCATATTTTTCTCATCTATTTTGTGTGTTGACCCTGCACAAAACCTGGGAAATTACAAAAGGTGGTTATGTGTGTTCATGCAACTAACCTTTGCTATTATGTAATTCAGGCGTAGTCTATGAGCATAAAACAAAAGATATGCAGGGTCAGCGACCTTCCAACGTAAATCTTAGCCTGTTTGTTTGCTTCTTTGATGTTTACCGGGTTTCTTACCTATTTCACTCTATTAACTACGCTTTCATGTTCCATTTTTCTTGGGAGAAATTAGGTGTTAAAAATTCTTGCTATTACGAACACCCGACTTCACACATTTGTTCTAAAAAGATTCTAAAAGGTTTGCCCTAAGCTCACTCGAAAATAATTTACATAAAAATTAAAACAACCAAATTTGTTGAAAAGTGCACGATATTTTTGTGAACTCATTTGATGCGTGAGTCAAGTTTCCTTCCCGAAATAACTATCTTACTTAACTAAGAGATATTAATTAACATTTCATACGTCAAACTAGGACTTCGCTTTAAGCCTTTCTGTTAATTTTTTTTAAGTATCTATCAAAGTCACAAATCGATTTCGCACTTAAGGACACAAAACGTGCAATCGTTTTGTTATTGCTCATTATTCTGTGTAACAGTTTGATTCCAAGCCCCTTAGGAGTGGAAAAGTATTTTTTCTTGTGCTATATTTGACGTTCCGTAACAGACCCAGATAACGGCTTTTTCCTACCGGAGTGGACGGCAGCAATAGAACGTTAGTGTGAAGTAGGGTGTAAGCGAGACAAACTAATATCAATGCCAGAACCCGAAACTCGAGTCTCAGCTCGAATCCTGACTTGGTATTTAGGTATCCTTGGTTTAAGTAGGTCAAGAGTGGGAAAGAAAATTGTTAAAAAGGCCTGAATTTCACTGATTAGATCAGTCATTTAATGCAACAGGCTCTTTAATTACGGAAAACATAATGCATTGGACGCAAATTACGATGAGTCGACAGAAAGTCTAGTCCATGCGATCATCATGATTAAACAATCCTGTTCAAGACATGAGTTTCTTTATCATGTATATTTTATCGGTTTTTTTTCCCTGAAACGTTTTTTTTTTCGTTCCCTGATGTGTTGTTATATCACGGGTTGAAACGATTTTGCAGCATTTTTTCTTGTCTTGAGAACACATTTCATACGATCTATTTCACTTCATAGCTGCCTTTCGCAGAATGTTAAATTATTCAGTGTTAAAAGTATGACATCTTGAAGGTATCATTTCCCGATGTTAAGCAATTCTTCAGTACAGAACATCTTCATTGGAACATGCAAATGACTGGCGGTATTTCCTTGTCTTACTGTGACACACAATGATGTTTTGACGCATTATGTTTGTCAGTTCTCGTATTCGTCCAATTCCATTTCGCTTTGTGACTGTTATTCATGCCAGCAGCTGTCGAAATGTTTTGGTGTTATTTTAGACTTCCGAAGTGCAGATGACTTACCTTGAATAGTTCAGTAAACTTCTGAGAATGGGCTTAAGATTCATCAATATCAACGGCTGCAAGAAAACAGAATTTCAGTTTTAGTCGGTAAGTTAACACTAAATCATCGCTCCTTCAAAAATTACAAAGTTTGGAATTGCCAAAGTTGAAATGGAAATCCAACACTTAACCATTGTTTAATAATTTACATATCTTGTAGTCCTTCGTTCCTAATCTTGACAAAATGTTCAAGCTTTTCGAAACTTTTGAAACTGTCGACAGTTTTTTTCCTACACACAATATTAGAACAGTTATTAAGTTTTCTGAATGTCGAAGCCTTCTTAGAACAAGATGTATTTATCTCGATTTCTACTTCAGCGTTTCTGCAAACGTTTTCCGCATGAGTTTCTGCCAGGTTTGCCTCAAAGTTCAAAACTAACGAGAGAGTCGGATTTATTTTGTATAATCGAACGAACTACTTGCATGATTTTTCAGCACTGGAAAGTAAAACCTCTTCAAAAGACACATTCGTATTCCTTCATATTTTAAACATAATTTAGGTTAATATATACGGAGAGTGCTTGTTGCGGAACATGTAATTTAAATGTTGGTGTTTTCCTCAACACTTGAAATTGATAAGTTTTATTGGCCTACATTTAAATGACACTTTTGTCAAGTTTTGGGCCCTGTGTTCTAAGAGAACGGGAACTTGAGAACTTTTGCATCTTGCGGTAGCTCAAAAAGGGCGAGAACGCCATGTATAATTTATTTGGCTTCATGGTTATTTCAGACTAATCATAGTTTATGAAATAGGTGTTGGTGCTAAAATATTTTTCTCACGATAAGAGTTGGTTTGTCGGCAAAAACCTAAGAATTCGTCAGAAAACAAAAACATATTCAACAACCGTACGAAGGAGGCTAAAGTCTGCTAAGGTCTGCTGAAGTCTGCTTGCTACGGGTGATCAAGTGTTATTCGGATCCTGTCAAGGTTTTCGTGCATTATGTACGGTGAACACTAAACACCTGAACAAACTTTTAGAAGCAAATTCAGGAAGCCTAAATATGGTCATGTTAAACCTGGTTTTTGGCTAAATATAGGTCTCACTTGAGACTCTAGAAAACACGACGCCACTACCCGAAGCCTGAATCGTATACTAGTTTTATACTGTAACCAAATCTTGCAGACAGCCTGAGGTAACCAACGTTTAGAGGTGGTCAAACAACTGTCACCGTTGAAACTTCGGTCAATTTTCTTAAACACCATCTAACATTCGTTTAAACAATGATCTACAATGGTTCATCGATTCAACTTAGTGCCCCGGGCGCAAATTTACTTTTCGTAGCTCAGGGAAGGGTGCTTATTGGAAAGGGGGCACTTGTTCTATATAAACATCAGAATGTGGTAAGTGAAGAATTGTAGCAATAGGGTTCTCCTAGTCATAACAACGTTCTCTTGTTTATTCCAAGTTTACACGCTCGATATTACGTTCAGAGAAAAAAAGTACACTACATGATTCCTTTGTCTAGTCAGGTTAATGGTCGGCATAAGAATAAAGGAGGCACAATTCAAATGTAACTAGAGTGCGATTCGATTTATTTCGGATACACACGCCGACACCTGTTTCAACGTACATTAATGAACATAAGTACTCAGCTTTTAAAAACGACCTTCGAGAAAGTCACAACTTAGACCGACCAAATATGCATGAACAATTCAACATCTAAAAGAGGGGCAGAGGGAAGCTGGAATGCCTACTTTATGACATGCTACTAATCATAAAGGAAAAGAGACCAACTTTTAACACACGAGCGGACTCCATTCGTTCAAAACTATTTAAATACCTGGCATTTTTCTTGACTCTTTAACACCTAAACTAATGTATAATATTCCTTTTTAAGTGTAATAATAAAGGTATAAATACACGCAATGTGATACCGGAATTTTTGGCAATTGCGCTAATAGAAAGCACCCTTAATTACTGCTTACAATTCTAATCTTTAACTTCCTTCATTTCAGACGATCGTGTTAACAACTATCAAGTCCGGCGTGAAGAGGAGATACGTAAAGAAACTGAACATAAGATAAAAGAAATCCAGGATCGCGAGGAAAGAATTCGACTTGAAGCTGAGGAAAGGATCGAAAAATATCGACAGCGTCAAGCGGAGATTCGACGGGAGGCTGAGAAAAAGCTGCTCGAGGAACAGGCCAAAGCTGAGGAGTTAAAAAAGAAGACTTCGTCGAAGCTTAAGGAGGAGCATCAGCGAGAGGAAGAGTTAAGACGACAGGCGGAGGAACGCATTCGGGAGGAAAAGGAGAAACGAGAATACATTCGACAAGAAGCGGAAAGACTTCTGCGGGAAGAGAAGTTATTGGAAGCCCAGAGGAGTAATCAGGATTCCGTATCTTCAGTTCCTGAGATTATTACAAGGTATAGGACAGAAGTCATCATCCCATCTCCTGAGAGGGAAAACGCTCCTTTGAAGGAAATTACAGATCAAACGGAACCTGAAGACATGGAGGGTGCTACTGAAAAAGAACGGCAAGCTAGGGGCCAGAGGCGCAAGATGATGGTGTATGATCCGGAGACGGGTTGCTATAGGAAAGCTCAAGACGACGATAAGGAAAATACTTTGGTTGAGACTAAAACTGAGAAAGTGGAGTATCGTTTTCATCTTCGTTCAGACGAAAAACCTCGTAAAACCACAGAAGCTAAAGATGCTTCGTCTAAACCTGACAAGGCTTCAGAAGATGTCACGGTTTCGATGGAAGCAGTAGAGTATAGTACGGAACAGACTATTGTGTTGAATGGCAAAGAAAGGTCAAGAAGCCAAGGCCGTGAAGGCGACGCCAGAGGTGAAGAGGAGGACATTAAGAGAGCTGGCGACATTATGAAAGCAAAGTTTGAAGAGGGTCGAAACCGATTCGAGCAGGAACCCGTTGAAAGGAAACGGAGTGACTCGTCCAGGCATAGAACGACAAGATCAACATCTGATGATTCCTTGGAAGAGAAGATCAAAGAAATGGAGAAGAGAAGAGAGCGGTTGCTTCTACGAGGACTGTCATCAGAAGCAATGGAAATCCAAGGTCGGAGACCCTCTGAGGAAAAGAAGGATCTTTCTCCAAAAGTCGAGAGTCCGAGAGATGGGTCGAAGAGTCCAGTGGATGAGACTACGAAGAGGCAAAGAAGTCGAAGCGAACGTAACAAACGGCGTTTAACAGCCGAGGAGTTGAGTTTAAAGAGGTCTCCTGGAAGCGAAGAGGATTTATCCACTCGCACGTCGGGCGCAGATGCCGGGAAAGTTCCAAAGACAGATCCACAAATTGAAGAGAGGCAAACAGAAACGAGGAAGGAAAGTTTCACGTTCCAGTTGAAAAAAGGCGATAAACCAGAGATACCAGACGAAGAGGTTTTCATGATGACACAAGTGAAACCAGTTGAAGCTTCCGCAGACCTGATGAACTGGGATGATTCAACAGATGGGTCCGTCCCTGAGAAGGAACCGACTCCTAGTCCAAGGTTCAGGAAGAGGGCAGACAGCGCTGAAGGAGAGATGTTCCCCAGACCTATGAAGCTTGTTGAGATCGAGGCCCCCATTACAGTTACTCAGAAAGGAGAAGTGGAGAGTGAACCAGTTTTGACAGCAAACCTTCTTGACCTTGATGAGGTAAGGAATTCTCCTTAAGAAGTCATTTTCCCTATAGATATCCCGTACACTGTAAGTTTATAATGGCAGTCCCCACCACTGGACAATTTGAAACTTCTTTTGGCTTTTCTGTTAGTAACGAGTTCAACTGGGCATGTTATGAGAATTTAGGACTAGAACTCAACATAGACACTTTGACTTGAAACCAAATTCTATTAGGGTGGATTTCGTAGTAGACCATCTTCGTAGTTGTGAACGAGTTATACCACAATAACGTTGTCTTTTACTTCTCTTTGTACATCGCTGGAAATTTCTTTGTTCACATTCAAGAAAATGTACCCTGGTTTTCAAAACTAGTTGGTAAGTTCTCTACTTGCATTTGCTTGCAAACTCTGTCACACTCATTTCTGACACGTTTTGTGCACGTACAGAGAATTAAAAGACAAAATAAGCAGATTCAATGATCATAAAGATTGTAAACGGAAGGTTCCAGCATTATGCAGAAGAAATGCTCTTTACATGTTAAGTAGGTATGATTCCTGGTCACTTTTCGTTATTTTTCAACGTTTCAAGTATTTCTACCAAAAGTATACCCTGGTTTTGGGTTAATGCCGATGAAACTCGCAGTTCCTGGAAGATTGTCGAGTTCAAGCCATTTACACCTCCGAGGTTTGCTTTTGTCCAATAAAATGCAGTTTCAATTAACGTCAGTTAGTTTAAAACAATAAGAGTCTAAATTTGATGCATGTTTAATCCCTTACTGGTATCGGTTTATCTACATAACCGTTGAGCTTATGTCACTACATACGTTTACATCTGTCGAATCCTTAACTCCACATCGTAGCAGTACAGTTGTAAATTGTGCTGTCTTTGTGCAATCTTCTTTATACACCAGCCTACAAGCATGTCATCCGCGCCAGCCATCGAGCCCATCTTAACATGGGACAGCCGAACTCGTGCTAGCAACAACGCAGAGGAAGATCGAAGACGCCGAGAGATCGAACACGAAGAGAGAAAGCGAAGGATCGAGGAAAACCAGCGACGAGCGGCCAAAGAACTCAAGGCTAAGAAACAATCCGAAAGCGACGCAAAGCCACAGAGCGACGAACCTGTCCGAGAAATGACAATGAAGGAGAAGAGGCGTTCGTTAGTGGATATGTGGGAATCGTTCTCTGAGCCACAAACGAATGTCATGTCGTTTGAAGAGGACGAAGACATGCCTGAGAGCAGTACAACCATAATACGAGAAAAAAGGACTGTTTTGGTGAGTGAAAATGAACGTAATATGTTAATTTTGTTTTAATTACCTGAATCGAAGTTGTTTGTGGCTGAAACAAAAGTTGTAAAATTCGCCGAGGAAGTATAGTTTGAATGATAAGGCCTGACATGGAGCAAACCTGAGATTTTTCAAAACTTTACAAACTTTTCAAAAGAGCAAGAATTTTGTTTTACTTTTCATCATAAGCAACGCACTTTGTATAATGCAGTATAGTATATTTCTTTTGTCCTAATTTCAAACTTTTTGCGGTCTCTTCTTCTTTTGTTTCCTTACTCCACAATTAAGTTTGCGTCGTAAAATCTGACGGACAGCTTGTACGCGATTTGGTATTGATGAGTTGGTAACATTATACCACAACAAATTTGAGAGGGTCTTTAAAGACCGTTAATTTTACCCTGCACTGATCAACGTTCAATTTCTCGTTTAAACATTACAGAATCAACCAATTGGTTATCTGCAAACGGGCTAGCACTTCGTAATTACTAATGTTTTTGCAATGACGAAGGCTAGAACAATTATTTGACCACTTCACAGGTTTCAAGTCAACGCGGATGAAAATAAGGCTTAGTTTTGCAGCTCGAAATATTTGTCTGTTTTGTTCCTAAGTAGCCCAGATTTTTGTCTATAGTCTAGGTTTTCCCTAGAGACCCAAACATAAACAAACTGCAAAATACCTTAACTGCGTTATTACCATCCAAAAATGCTAGATTCACGTTTTCATGGCAGACACAAATAATTGATATTTGCATGGCAACTTAACAGGAAAGAGTCTTGTTTTAGTCTCGTAAATGACTTCTTGGGAAATAAGAATATGTGGACCCGTGTGAACTCATTCCTTTTGAACGAAGCTTTTCAGTGTCAGACATTCCGTAACCAGGTCAATGTTTTGGAATATTTCAATTTATGCCGAAGTATTTACAAAGCATAAAATTATGTTTATCTTTGTCAGTCTTAACTGTTAAGAGTGTTTGTATTGTTTGACATTTTTCCATCTCATATTTGGAACTATTAAAAGCCGATCAGTTATGTTCTTCAGTCGACTTTTTGCCGCTTTGATTCCACACATTTTCCAGGCTTTAAAGTTCTGTGCATATTCAAATTCTACCTTCTTTGTTTACCGATTATATTGACAAATACACGGTCTGGAGACTGCTTAAGAACTTGATTGTCTATTCAAATCAACGTCAAGTTTTTGAAGTAATTTAGATGGCCTTCTGTGTTACACTGCTAGTTAATTTTTCGCTAGTGGTCTCTCAAGCAATAATTGATATCACCTGGTCTACTCGCTTGTATTCCTTGAGAGTCTCTCGAGCAAATTTACATAGCAAGCATGTTTATGGGCTTTAACAGTGCAGAACGTGCACTTCGTTAGCTGAGCATTTGTGGCCGATCGCTGACCGAACGTAATTGTTAATGTAGTCGACAAATATTCCATTTTAGTTCGATCCTTTGGAAGATAAAGACAACGAAGAAGCCATGGAGGTCGGTGATATCGAGGTTATCACCTCGACAACACCGTCTGTTGAAGCAGAGACGAATACAAACCTAACCGAGGAAGAACAGCGATGGGAAAGCGCTGGACATTTCCAGCCAGGGCGACTTCAGAAAACTGTATTTCACAACCTGTCTGAGACGCAACCCGAGCAACCTAAAGCTAAGCCTAGAACGAAAGTCGGAAGTCGCTACGACTGGATGAAAGGAGAGACTTCGGACGATCAAGCTGCTTTGGTACCCACGAAACTTAAAATCGATTGGCAGAACAGCGCGGCAGCCGATGAAAAATTAAGGTGAGAAAACTTAGATTTCTTTCCTCGGGCAATTTGAGGCAAATTCGTTCCTTGTTGAACCGAAAATGCAGCATAAAAGGTGGTGATCACATATTCAATCGCATCCAATTTTTTTCTCTCGTTTTGATTGTACTGTAGCTTCCTTGTCAATTGTTTTGCTTTGCTGTATCGCTAGGTATTACTCGCCATCTTTGTCTTGAAAAGATTTCGAGGCCAATATATATCCCAAAAAATAGTCTGTCAATTCAAACGACACGTAGTGTTAGTTCAGGGATTAAAAGCGTGAATTCCTGAGTCGAGTTGAGGTTTTGAGTTTCACACCTTTCTAAAGAATAAGTAGCTAAAATATCAACGTCTAAAACGTGCCAAATGGAGGAAAAAGTTGCTAAAAATAAACCTAACGGTTGCATGAGTGTTTAATATAAACTATTTTAATGCGAGGGTCTTTTAACCTCCTTAGAGGATAATTACCATAAAATCATTGAACTAATATAGTGAAGTTTTATCTCATATCAGTCGTTCTGCAGAGTGTTGTGAATTTTTCGCGTTAGTTTGTGCCACGGTCTTTAACAGCTGTGTGTTGACAGCTACATTTATTATTTTTTTTCTGTCCAGTGGCCGGTAATTATTGCTGCGAGAGTAAGAAAGTTATCCGCGAATTGTCACGTCATCTGTCACGCTGTTTGTTGTCACGCAGTCGTTGACCAAAACACAGGCTGCCTACGACTAACACGTGACATTATGCTGTTGGCGATTGCGTTACAATTTTAGCCGTTTACATGCTTCGAAAATTGCTCTAAATGCCATGTGTAGAAAATAATTTAAATAAAAGTGACTTGCCTTATGTTTGTATTGCGTTATTTTGATATCACTGTGTTCCTGGAGGCGGTTTAAGTCCACAGAGATACCATAATAACGCAGTAAAAACATAAGGTAAGCCACTTTTATTTAAATTATGTTCTACGCGTAGCATTAAGAGCAATTTTCGAAGCATTCTCATACATTGTCTTGTAAACGGCTAAAATTGTAACGCAATCGCCAACAGCATATTGTCACATATTAATCGTATTCAGCGTCTGGGCCGCCTGCGACCGAACTCGCCCAAATGACCGTTTTGCAGTCTCAAATAAGCAACTCGTTTTCCCCAGGCTGCAAACAGAACTGCCTATTTTTTTCTTCTTTTTTTGTACCGTGACAACATTGTGATAACATGATTCAAACATTGCTATGAGGTTAAAATAACAGTTAAACATTGAATTTATTTCGATCTAAAAAGAGATATTACGCAATTTTGATCACTATTCAATAGACAGTTTCACAGTTGTCTGCTCAGTGACCTGGCCTTTGAATGGCAGCAAGGCTGGCGTTGACCTTGTTTTGATACAGACCTTACTGTTTTTGTTGTGTAAATCAAGTTGTTTTAATGCTAACTAGTTTGCATTTAAATGAGAAAAGCGGAGAGGTTTGTATCAAAGCAAGATCACATTCAGCCTCGCTGCCATTCAAAGGCCAGGTAACTAAGTACACAGCTATAAAATGGCCTACTGTATTAACTTTCTGCTTTATGCCATGATGACAACGAAACTCCGTTTTTTTTTTTCCAAAGTTAATCTTATTATAAATTTAATTGATTTTCTTTTACCTTTTTGCAGCAACGGTCAAGCTAAAGAACGTTCACCTGAGGTAACTTTAGCTTCTTGTCTGTTTGTGTTCATACAGTGAACGAATTTGATCATCTCAGTTATTTTATGTGTTAGATAACCTACCTCGATACCAGGAGGATTGGTAACCTGCGAGCTAGCTCTCTTAAGTAGAGCTTGTCCCAAGGCAAGAGTTTTAGGGGTGGGCTGGGAGAAAATAAAGGGAAACGCAAAGGGAGGGGATTCCCCACTGAATACTCGTGGGCTAGTGCAAGTGAAATACAAGCAATGCAAGTCAAGGTATAGCAGTTTTGTTGACAGCAGATTCACATACAAACATTTTGCATCAAGTTTGTACCTCTTTGAAAAAAATGGCGGGAAAATCTGCGGACTGCATGTTTATTCAATTTTCAACGTTGTTCACACTTTTTTCTTTTTTCCACTCCAGTTATGGGAACGAGAAACCCTGGAAAAAGGTGTTTCCATTTCCTGGTGCAAAAGGCCTTTTACGAGTTGCCTTGTGCCTCTGTTTCAAAACGAGTCCTAGTGCAAAGCCTTTCATATCAAAATGAGTTTGATTTACGTGAAAATGAACGTGAAGTTGGAACACATTTTCAAAGGAATTGTTTCGCTCGAAGACTCGTTTTCACACGGACAAATGGTAACTATGACGTATTAGTGATATTTATCTTTTGCTTGCCCTTTAGCCAATCCAGATGGAGATCAAAACTGAGAGCCGTGATGTTAAAAGTAGCAGCGAGAGCGAAACTGAAAGTGAAAAGGAGAATGATAGTGAAAGTGAAAGTAAAAGCGAAGAAGAGAGATTGCCTCGAGTGGACACAGATGAAGTTTACAAACTAACCGAAGAGGAGAAGCAGTGGGAACTTGCAGGGCATTTCCAGCCCAAAAAGCTGAATATAGCCCTCATGGCTGGCTTTCAACAAGCACCGGCTGATGTAGAAGAGAAACCAGCGCCTAAGAGAACACAGACGACCTCTGTGTCAGCTAAATTGAAAGTTAAGGAACCTGAGAAGGAAGAGCTTAAAATTGAAGATATTAGGTAAGAGCTTCTTTTGTTATGAGTGCAAGTGTTTATGGTTACATTTGAACTACCAGGCTATAGTTATTAGAGAGAAATGGTTATGAAACCCGATTAACGTCTTTGTTGTATGTTTTTGTTCGCTTTTTTCACCTTGACCGTGCACAAAACACAATAGTTGTTTACATCAGACTGACGAACTAACCAATAGAAACGTTCTGGTTACGTAATTCATGCGTCGTGTATGAGCGCAAAAAAGAAAATTGTGCACAGTCGTAGACCTTCCAACATAAATCTAGCTGTCTTTGTTTGCTCCTTTGATGTTTGCAGGGCTTCGTAACCATTCCCCTCTATGAACTATGGGCAGACTAAAAAAAATATTTAAATCTGAAAGAGCCTCATTATATGAATAGGTTGTGCATGAGAAAAACCAAATAGGACGCAACAGCCAATGGAAAAGTTAAAGCGAAATTAAAATGGTTTACATTCTATGGTCAGAGTTTGTATTTGTATTTCTAGAAGTGCAAGAAAAAAAACGTACCAAGTTTTATATTTTGTTTTCTTTGCAGTCCTGTGAGCGAAGTAAAGACCGAAACAGAGGTAAGGAAAAACCCAACTGTGTATTTGGATTGCGTCATGCATGTCATGATCATTCAATTAAAGAAGGGATTCTATGGTAACGCTTTCACCTTGTGTAGCTGTAACGTAGCCAGATGCTGTATAAATTTGCGCTAGCGCCGGCTGTCTCCTTGCTGCTTAGTAACGCAAGAGAGCAAATAAAATAAATCAGCATGTGCCATTTGCGCTTGAGCGTTAGACAAAGCACGATACTCTTAAACATATCTTACAACAACAAAACAGACTACAAGTTACTCTTTGACTCCATTGTGAGTCAGTCTGGTAGTTGATACCCCTTACTATTCCATTTGCAATACGAGTTTGCACCCTTCGGCTGCTAGTAATAAACACATACGTTCCAGACACTTGACTTCACAAAAAGAAAACGATTTTACGCTTACTGCCTACATCGTTCACTGTGCGCTGTGTGCATACTTTCGTCACGGCTCAATATCTAGCATGGCTTTGTACCAATCAGTTCACTCTTTCCCTTGTCAGATGTGTCTACATTGTGCGCCTGCTTAATGCATGGCTCAATATCTTGCATGGCTTTGCACCAATCAGCTTACTCTTTCCCTTGTTCTGCATGCGCTGTGCACTGCCTAATGCGTGGCTCAATATCTTGCATGGCTGTTCACCATTCAACTACTCTCTTGTTGTGCATGCGCTGTGTGCCTGCTTACTGTATGGCTCAATATCTTGCATGGCTGTGCACCAATCAACCTTTGCCCTTGTTCTGCATGCGCTGTGCGCCTGCTTACTGCATGAATCAATATCTTCCATGGCTGTGCACCAATCAACTTTTCCCCTTGTTCTGCATGCGCTGTGCACCTGCTTACAGTATGACTTAATATCTAGCATGGCTGTGCACCAGTCAGCTTAGTCTTGTCCTTGCTCTGTTGGCTGTAGGCCTGCTTACTATATTGCTCTGCACCTTAATCAGTTTAGCCTTTGCCGTGCTCTTCTTTCGCTATGCATCTAATTCCTGCATGGCTCAATATCTGGCATGGTTATCCCTGGGGGAGCAGAAAACATACGCACTACATGGATAGCTAAACTATGTTCATCACTTCTAGCCTGACACCTCTGTGCTTTACACCTACACGTACGAAGAGGAAAGTGAAGATGACGAAATTCCTGGATGGAGGAAAGTGGAGGAGCAAAGAAGACAACAAGAAAGGGAAGAGATTGAAAGAGCAAAATTAGAAGAAAAAAGACGATTGGAACGTGAGGCCTTGGAGGAAGATCAACAAGAGGAAGGCGATTCAAGCGATGATGAATTTGAAGCGAAGGTGCGCACAAAGGAGATAAGAAGGATAAATCCCAATCTCTTGGGTCAGTTTTTGAGAGAGCCAGCGAAAGAACCAGAAAAGCCTCACAAGTCGATGAAACCTAAGGAGCAGAAAATTGACAGAGCCAGTGTCCAGGTGTCCGAATCAGCACCTGTTGTCGACAGCCATTTCGATGAATTAGAAAAAGAACGAGAAGTGGAGGATGAATACGAAGAGAAAGTTAAGAGTAAGCAAATTAGAAAGTTGAAGCTTGATACCTTGCCTTTCCTGCAAACACAGGAACAAGATACTGTCCCTGTACCACACAGGGACGTTCCTCGTGCGTCTAGAATTGCTGTCCAAGAAGAACTTTATATTCAGAATGTGCAGCCTACCAACGTGGAATCAGCGCCGAGAAACGAGTGGGAAGAGGAACAAGATGAGGTATTCATTTGTCGTACCACACATGGTGCGGTCCGTAACAATACATACGAACACAATCATTCGTTTACGTTAAGCTGCGTGAAGATAACCGCCTTTCATTACGTGTAGTGTTTTCTCATAATTCTTAGATTCGTCCATAATTATCTTTGAGGAGCCGGATTACAAAGGCATGGCAATGACGATTCGTTGTAGTTTATGCAGCAAAAGTGTGCTTACCTTATAATCGTGTTGTTCTAAATGTATCACTGTATCACAAAGCACTTTTCAGTAACGACGAAACCTCTAAACAACGTACAACTTTCGCAGCCAGAACACTCGGCAACTAGACAACGACAATTACTCAAGGTATACCAGATATTGCCATGATCGATTACAAAATACTATTGATACATATATGCCATGACTACCTCATCTACATCTACATCTACATCTACATCTACATCTACATGAGATAGGGTTCTGCAAAGTAATACACCTATCACTTCAAGACCTAAGGATACAAGGGGGCCGGGCGAGATCAATCTCTTAATAATATAAGGTACCGGAGTAAATTAACAGTTTAATGTAAAAAAAAAAAAACGTCCTTATGTTTAGTCATTTTGACATGCTGGTGTGAAAGTTGTTAAGGTTATCAAACTGACATTATCTAACAAATGTTTAATTGTTTTCGTTACAGCCCGAAATCAATGCTTATGGAGCAACCACCCTGGAGAGGTATAACGATGAAAGTGAAGACGATGATGATGTCCCTGAGTGGCGCAAAATGGAAGAAAGACGAAAACAACAGGAGCAGGAAGAAATTGCACGTGCAAGATTGGAAGAGCAAAGACGGCTGGAACGAGAAGCTCAGGAAGCCGAAGAAGAGGACGACACGGATTCCGTCGATGATGAATTCGAAGCAAAGGTTCGGACGAAAGAGATTCGAAGAATCAATCCCAATCTACTGGTTCAATTCATGAGTGAAAACAAAGAAGAGGTTCCCATCACAAGAAGGCCCAAGAAAGAAACTTTAGAAACTCAACGAGTGTTGGTAACAGAGACGGCACCCAGGAATGAAAACGATCTTGAAGATTCCAAGGGAAAAGATGATGATGATGACGATGATGAATTTGAGCTGAAAGTGAAAAAAGGTCAGGTCAATAAGCTGGTTCTTGACAACAGTCCTTTCTTGCAACAGCAAAAGAGAGAAGAAGTCCCAGTGGCCAGAACACGGTCAGATGCAGAAAAGAACAGGAAGGAATCCCAAAAAGAATCAAGGACATCTGTGGTTCAAGAAGATGAACTTGTTCAGGTTGTCCATGATGAGGTCGTTGAATCCCAACCTGACATGATTTTCCAAGGGGGAGAGGAAGATGAAGGATACGAAGTGAAAATTAAATTGAAGGATGTCAGGAGATTGAGCCAAAATCAGTTCTTCTTCCTTCGAAAGCAAGAGGAAGAAGAGCGAAAGAGACTTCAAGAAGAGGAACGCAGACGTATCGAGCGTGAGGAGCGGGAATTACTCAAAAAAGAGGACGAGCGTCGAAGACGACTGGAAGCCGAGGCCCGGGCCAGGGAAGAAGAAAGGATCCGTCGAGAAGAGGAGACGAGAAAGAGGGAAGAAGAGGAGAGAGCTCGTAAGGAAGAAGAAAAGAGGCGTCGGCTTGAGGAAGCTGAACGACTCAGACAAGAAGAGGAAGAGCGGTTACGAAAGGAGGAGGAAGAAGAGCTGATGCGTTTGGAAGAAATGCGTAGGCAGAAACAAGCAGCAAAATTGAAATTCGAATCTGGTTCCTTCGATGGTGTTCCTGTCAGCCGCACTGAGAATGATATCTACAGCGTGGGGCGTCTTGATACAAACAAGCTGTTGCAGTTCCAGCGGGGTCCGAGGGAAGAACCAGAGCTGAAGTCGAGGCCGCGGGTGGAGCAGAAGAAGACAGAAGAATACAAGTTACCGGAACCGGAAGTCGAAACTGTCCAGATGGCGTCTGTTGATTTGATTGAAAGCAGTCCTTACGAGGAGGATTTAGAAAGGCGTCCAACAGAGGACGAGATGTACGAAGAAAAGCGAAAGAGTGTGGGTAAGCTTGACAGGGAGTGGTATATAAAGCAACAACAAAGACAAGCGGAAGAAAACGAGCGACGAGCTAAAGAATTAGAAGAACGGAGACTAAGAGAAGAGCGGAATGAAATGTTGAGAATTAAGGGCGAGGGTCCACAGCGACGGGAAGATGATGATTCCAGAGGATTGCTTGTCACGGAAGAAGGCTTAAATATGGACACAGATGAAGCAGAAAGCGACAAACCCAAGAATGTTGGAAAGCTAAACTACCAACAGTTCTCCATGTTCCAGAAGGAAGGATCAGTCGTTCCAAAAGCGCAACCACGCAAGAGGGCCCCAGAGGTGGTGCAAGAAGTTTTAAGTGTTCAAAGTCAGCAGGATGTGGAGAGTGCGCCTGTTAATATGGACGAGTCTGATGCTTACCGCGGAGGGCCCCATATGACGCAGGAAGACTCTGACTACGAGAAACGGATCAACACAGGCAAGCGACTTGATGTAGATAGGTTCCTGAATGCCAGGTCGCAAGAGGCTGTCGAGAGAACGGAACGTGCGAAACGAATGGCAGAGGAGAGGAAGCGGCAGGAGGAAGAAGAGCTGGCCAAGTTGAGATTCGAGGAACGCAGGAGGATGGAAGCGGAGGAGGGCTCGGACTATGTTGAAGAAAGTGGTGGTAGTCAGGTAAGAGATTTCAGGAGCAAATCAGCGTCTTCAACAGAGTCAGATTCTGAAAGGCACAGAAGAATACCCATCGAAAGAGAACCATCAAGACTCAAAGATTCTGATGCAGACACAGACAGAATGGACAAAGGTGTTAGTGTTGGTCGTTTGCCACAAGAACTTCGTTCGCAATTTGAGGGGGAAAAAAAGAGAGCCGATTCAGATTCTCGTCGAAAGTCAAACAAAACCAAAGGCTCAAGATCATCTTCAAAGAACTCGATGGAAAGTGCTCATAGTACCTCTACTGATAGTGTGTCAGATGTCCCACATGATAAGGAGATGAACGGTGGTGTTAGCCCCAAGGACCAGTCACTGGAGAAGAAATATTCTATAGACAGGTAAATACCACAAAATGATGAATATGGTAAGTCACCGTTTCACATTTTCAAACACATGACTGATCATCGGAATTATGTACACAATTTAAAGGAGCTCAGTCACGGCATTTTGAGCTATTTTGGCCACGTAGAAAATAAGCTTAAAATGGAAGGAAACCTGAAAGTAGCAGTTTATTAAGAACGAAAAACACCAGAGAGATAATAATAAACCATAAAGAAACAAGCATACTGAAGGATGCAGAAGATTGACACGGATTACAAACGACGAACTTGAAAAATTTAGGCCATGTTCTTCCTTTTCAGAATGCGCAAAGTGACTTAGTTCCTTTAAGCAGCTGTGAAAAAGTCTAGAAAATTCAGTCTTGAATGAGATGTTTACCATTTAGCCAAAACCCTTGGTAATTTCGGCTGGAACACAAACGGAACAGTTATTTATTGAGGCTGGAAATTTTGGACTCTTGGGATCATAAATCACTGAACCATGAACTATTTCGTTTGTTTCGGTTGTTGATTTGTGAAAACGCTCTCAAGTGGCAAACGCCCATTGTCTGTCATTTATGGCCTGCAGTGCAGGCGTTATTTTGGAACGGAACGCCCGATAAACTAGAGTTTGAAACCACCATCTTGGATTGTAATCGATGCCGCCATCTTGGATTGTCATTGGATTCTTGACCAGTAGAGGGTTGGCGCAGAGGATGGGGGAGAGGGGAAATCCAAGATGGCGGCCTAATACAAAAATGTGCACTCGCGCGCCCAAAATACGCCTGCAGGCAAGCCATGTAAAACAAACTTTCTTTATGGAGTTAATTTGAAAGGTAATAAAAGAGAATGATTGTTGGTAGGATCCAACTTGTGTTCTACAGTAAAACGCTGTCAAAATGGTGAGAGGTAAACTTGCATTTAACATAAATGGGGGGGATTCTCCTTAACTGTAGTCTTGAGCATAGCAGAAACATTACTTTGCACCCCCGAAGTAGAAATTTAATAGCCTTTGTTTTTTGTAGGACGGAGGAATATAAAGAAACGCAAGAAGATAAACCAATTGAAGTATGTATAAGTTATTTTACGACCGTACCTCGGCAAGAAACCTTCCTTTCCCTCTATTTAGACAGTGAGAATGAGGGGTCTATTTAGAAGGGGATTTAAAAAAAGAGTGGAAGCTTTAGAGCCTTTATGAGTATTGTAAGCGGAATTTCATAGTGTATCTTTCCAATTGCAAGAGGACTAAGAGCTATAATGGAAAAGAACTTTGCAAGACGACAAATAAAAGCAATTCAACATTATGCTTTGTGACTAGCGCTTTTCGTCAGTGATTTGATGTCAGGAGAAAAATATAACTTTTATGTTACATGCAGTTGAATACAGGAATTGCACCCTATTAAAAAGCTAACCATTCCCAAGTCAGCGCTAACTTAAGGTAACCGAAACGCTACTCAGGCTAGCGGGAGTGCTGTACTGTTCAGGCTAACCAAAGTGGTATTCAGGCTAACCGGAGTACATGTATTTCTGTATTTTGCCGCAACTTTTATGTTAAGCGCAGACTTATTGTTTTCGGGTTTCAGACTGCTAGAAGCCTTCCTAGTTAAACGTGATTTCGCAAATCGTCATATTTTCTGTTTCTCGCTTTACTGTAACAACTACCTAACACGTCGTCACTTGCTTGTTCTAGACTTACACGCCCGAGGAAAAACCCGTTCCAAAGAAACTTCACACCAGCATGTTAGCTGCTTTCCAAAAGGTTCACGATGAGCCAGTGCAGCTTCGTCGAGCAAAAAGTGAGAAGCGCGTTCGACCAAAGAGTATTGGGAACGTGGATCTACTGAGGTGGCAAGATGACTCGAGTCTTCACCAGCCCTCTTCGGACGCGTCGCAGAAGGGGAAGACTGGGCGCCAACCAAGACCCAAGAGTATTGCATTTTAAGCAACGTATGTTTGCTTATAGCTGCGAAACTATTACGTTATAACAATTATAGGTTGAATTGTTTACAATAGCTAGAATATCACGATAGAAGTGGCTTTGTCTTTCAATTGAAAATTGTGGTCGGACGTAAAGGCAATGAATCGAAATTTGGTTGATTTGTTGTCATGTCGACGAGTCTTAGAAAAAGAGAATAATATAATGGACAAGCAGCATCTGAAGTTTAGAGATCCATTTTCTTTAACCTCCTTGGTTTTATCACACACTTTTCATTTCATCCCGTTCAAGGTGGTTTTCTTAAGAGTAATCACGGTGTAATTGCGAACTCAATTTTTTTGGGGGGGGGCGGGGGGGGGGAGAGGGGGGAAGGGCAATCATTTATATCTTGACTGGGGAGCTGTTTCACATTGGCAGGCATGGCATGCGTAGTACAAAGAGTTTCCAACCCACCCCACCTCCCTGATATGGTGCGGTTATGACGTCACCCGCACCATGATCAATATTGACAAAACAGATTTCTCGTGAACTTCTTTTGTGAATGCCACCTACATGGCTGCCATGTTTTTTTTTCCCATTTCAAGTTCTATTTAGGATTGAGTCCATCTCATTAGTGAAACGGCAAGAGTGATTTAAGTTTGGGGCGATACATTTGAGTCCAATTTGGTGCCAAGGTGAAAAGGCATCTTTGTCAGGAATAGAACTTGTGCCACTTTACCATAGCCTAAGGCTGACAACACATCTAAGGAATAACAATGTGTAAAATGTAGACGATTACGGTTTTAATACACTTAAATACAATTTAATGTGGTATGCACCGAATGTTACCCTTAAATCAACATTATACACCATTACAAAGTGCCATATACAAAGCATTGGATACTAAAATCAAGTTGTAGTTAGTGCAAAGAATTTGCTGTACGCTTTGGGTCGTATCAAAAGTTCCATTTTTGTAGAATTTATAAAGAAAAGTTTATTATACGATTATGATGTAGTTTTGAAAGAATTGTTAAACATTGGGTTCGTTTGGAAGTTTTGTAATTTAAATCCTTAAGAGTCAAAAGGCAGATAATTTTGTCGGGTGAATTTGAAACTTCAAAGCCACCATGAACTTGGAACATCGGCTCAAAGATGAAGAAATATTCACAAAAACGTAAATAATGTTTGAAAAAAAATTATGCACTCGTAGTAAATAATAAAGAAGTATGTTCATATTGGCACCAAAGTCGTATCAAGTCTTTTGCAATCACCGGCTGACTCGAACATAAGCTGTATCTACCAGAAATGTTTGTAAGTGTTTTTAAAAACGTCAGTGCAGCTACAAATCACAATTCTAAGGAACGTGAACGCCCTTCTTCGACACAAGGGCCATAAATCGAACTGTGCTAGACCGTGTTTCGTAATAATAGCGAGGAATTTTGAATTCGCTTCTAATTATTATTTTAGAAACCTGTACTAATCCGAACACCTCAACTGAATGTGAACATAACATGGTTATTTGGTAAGGTCGAGGCAGTGGTTGATGGTTCCATTTTCTTGTATGAATTGTTATTGGTAGATGACCTTTTGGAAGTGAAATCTAGTTTATGCCACCATATTGGTTGAGGTGTCAAGAACGCTGAATTGTTTAGATGCGCGACAGTGAAGCTTTGATACCAATAAATTCATGCATAGGGGAGGCCTAAGAATAGAGCAAAATGGATTCCCCCATTCCTTTATTATAGGTATCTCGCCACGTTAGAGAGATTATCCTAAAGAAAACTAGGGCAATTAACGAAAACTTAAAATGATTCGTGTTCATAACAGTCTTGCTATTACTTTTCATTACACCGCTTCCGTTTTACAAATACCAATGGTGGGCTTGACTTTACATTTTCGTAAAATGGTTGGTTGGATTGAATACATAAACAAAATGAAATAGCTTTTTATTTGTAATTGCCTTGAACGTGAATTTTTGAAAGCCAAACTAGCTTGTACCAAACAAACTCACGTGAAAGAAACCGTTCCCATGTTAACACATACAAATTGTTTTAAACATTTTCCGGGCTACAGAAATTTCATTAACGCAATGTTTTGTAGGACTTAAACTAGTTACCTGTAAGTTAATTCAAAAAGTTTGGAATAAACCATTGAATTCGTTAAGTTGTGCTGGTGGCTTTTCTCCATTCCCGTTTCATTTCTGCGCAAGCTATTCTTATGATCATGAAAGTCCGATGTCCATAAGAAATTTCAATCTTGCGAAAAAGCACTTCAAACTTTTTAAGTTAGTCGTTCGTAATCCGAGTCAATATTTTACGCCTTAACCATTCTTCTGTTTGTTTTATTATCACTTCTTTGGTATTTTTCTATATTAGTAAATTAGTATTTCGAGGTCTTCTTGATGTAAAAGTAATTTTGCCCATCGCTAAAATCAGTTCATATATCTTAGAATACCATAGCGCCCTTGTGTCACCTATATTGCCCAAGCCCTGCATTCTGATGCATCGGTGCATTCTCGCACTAACTAAGTCTACAAAAATCTACTTGAAACCCTTGTTAAGATCCCAGTCTTTTACAAACGAGCATCATGCTTAGGATAAATGAGTCAACAGCTTTCATTCTAGGGAATTTACGATAAAATCTCCGGCTACTTGTTTTAAGATACCCTTTCAGTCAATGTCCATGTTTTTTGTTCCAAGCCGAATATCAGTAATGAAACACAAAACCTTGCTGGTGGTCGATCTATGTTGTTAATTTTAATTTGTCACAGATAAGAATAAATTGGCATTAAAGAGTTTTTAAAACTAGTGGCAACGGAATAACTTGTTCTTTGATAAATTTGTGTTTTCCTATTGGGCCATACTCTTCTCTCCCTTAAGCTACCTCCTTTAAGATACCTCAGCTTCCGAAAACGTCAAGGTTGTCTCTCTGAGTCAAATATCAAGGAATGTTTCATTACAAAAATCTCCTTGTGGTCTACGTGGTTAATTCTTCTTTACTCAGGAGCAGAAATCATTGGAATAAAAAGCTCTTGAAAAACTTGAACTTCGGTTTTCACTTTTGACAAGAGCATACGAAATAACGATGCTATGATAAATGTGTTTACTCAATTAATTATATCTTCAATTTTAAGCAACCGCACGACTTGAATTCTACTAATTTTAAGATATATTTTCTGTCGGCATCATGATTTAACTTTGATTCCCAGCCAGATATCTAACGAAGAGATGTGCAATACAAAAACCCGCTGGTGGTCGGTAAGGTTAATTATATCCTCGTCAAAATAAGATATTACTGGAATTAAAAAGTTCTTAAAATGTTTACTGATATTTTTCGATAAGTACGCATGAAATAACTTGTGCTCGCGCTTCAGTCAGGCTGCGCATCACTGGTAAATAACAAAAAACATTTGCACGTTTATGGTGATATCAGCATCATACGTGCATGATAATTAATATCATAACAAGTACTGCAGATATAGGGAGCCGTTGGATGACTGCATTTAGTAACGTTCAGTGGTTCTTTTGTTCAGCAGAATGGAACACATCTGATATGTTGATTTGGGGGTGCAATCGAAGACTTTAAGATCAGTTTAACCATGTTTCTTGCTCTCTTGTAAACTATTAACGCTTGCAATGGCCAATATATACCAATGATAACATCCGTCTATGAAAAATGGATGGAGGACGTTGTCGGGGATGTTGCAGACGACAAATATCACGATTCCTTAATTCGATTCATTTTTCCATCTCTTTTACGACACAACTTGTATTCTATTAAAAGAATATCCTAAATAGATGGCTTAGCAATGGGCCAACCCAAGTATTTCCCTTTTTCCTATGAGATGTTACAATATTAATTAATGGTCTAAAATAAAGATATGATGTGAACCTATATACTCGCACAATATTTGCCCAGACTAATTTCACCCAAACAGCAAGTTGCTCGGCACATAATTGCTCATTTATACAACCAGAAGAGCCATTAATATAGTCACATGTGTCCTTACTGTTGCCAAGAACATATCGTGTATCAAATGTATTCGGTTCTCATCACTAAGGAAATTTAAGAATTTAAATATCTGTAAAATTTAGCACCGCCAAACAAAGCGTGGGAAACTAGCAAAATGTTATGCCCCAGAGAATTCGTCATTATCTAAAACAAAGGCAGCGATTATTCCGTTTTGCTAACAGTCACTTCAAATTGGTCAAGGAGAATTGGAACTTTGATCGCGGAAAGTAATTCAAAACATTACAAACACAATCAGTGAATACTGAACGTACTTTTGTTTAAACTTCAATTGAGGGTCACCATTAGTTGTTGGTGCAGTTTGTGTGTTGTAAATTGAACATCGAACTATAAAACAAGGCTGGAATTGTTTTGGCACAGCTGATTTCAAGTAGAATACAGAAACTTCTAGTCAAGTCAAAAATATTTATCACCGTCACACTCGAATAATCTTTTTAACATTTCGCCCTCCTGTATAAATCGTTTGGAATAGTGGTGCTCAAGTTTTGTGCCTGACTTGGCCAGTGAAGGAGTTACAAGCCTTTCGGATCTGCACACGTCTCTTACTTCATTCTCACCATCTGCCGATACAGTCTACAAGTGTTATCATTTTCAAGTCTTCCCAGAGGAACTAAGGTAATTTTTTGCAGTTCTATTGAATCACAATCGACGTCACATTGTATGTTAGTAACTTTACACTTGTCAGTATTAAATGGCTTGGAGGAAAGCGGTACGTGCAGCCCAATCTTAATGGCGACCCACCGTAGGTTGACACCACCGTAAGCAAAGTCTTGGCTGCACAAAAATACCAATTTTCGTTACTTCGAGTAAAAACAGGTCAACGGAGACAATCCTAAAGATTTTGCATGACGGAATATCCATGGCATCGCGACAACCACAGCACTTCTAACAATGCTCTGAAAAAGTACTTATCACGTTTCAAATACCATCAGTGCTCTACGAAAAAAGACACACGTAGAGGTTATGCACGCAATCTACGTTTTCTAGTTTTTATTCAAAAGACCTTTGCCTTTTCACGCGTGGTTAACTCAATTACAAAATGTCTAGCATATGACTCAGTGATATTTATGCGATAGCCATAGAAAAAGGCAGCCCTAATTTGCTAAGCTAATGGCTCCATGCAACAATATTTACCTTTGTCCAATCTTAGAACCTCTTTTGGTTTGTTGCTGGAACTTTCCAGTACAGAACCCCATCTTGAGACCTTTCCAAGAACGGTTATTTAAATAAATTTTACCTCTTAACAATGATATTAAATACTTGTATAAATACAATTAAAAGGCTGATGGAAAGCACATCATTTTGTCTTGTCGGAAACCACACCGATGTAAGTTTTAAACTCTTTACGTTTTCTATGCAAATTATGTTTGTGCATGCTTCGATAAGTTATCGACTTTTAAAACTCAACCTGACCTCAGGTAACTGTATGAAAACATCTAGAAAAGTTATTGAAAATATACTGATGATCTTTAAACAATCTCGTTCGTTCTTTGCAAGTCGAGACCAAGATTACCTCCTACAGATCCGATTCGATCAAAGTACAGAAAACAATAGGACGTCTGAAGGAATGACAGGCAATTATAATAACAACCTTGACAACAAGTGCTGCGTTAGTGTGCTGAGCAACTGATAGTAGAATAACATCTCTATAATTAGCCTAAAAAGGAATGCCGTTCCCATCCACGGGACAATTCCTCGTACTTCATGACTGCCGCATCGACGGTCCTTAGTGTTGAAGAAGACGCTTTACGGTAATCTTAATAGCAATTTACTTGCGTAAGTTGCTGTAGAAAGCCTAAGATTTGATATTCATTTATTCAACTAAACTCAGACTCCAGATATCATGACAAGTGCTAAAAGTCTTCGGCTATGTAGTGAACACACTTTAACTCACGTTTGCAACAGCAAGGCATTCTGTAAGGACTTTCACCTCAGTAATTTAACGCTGTTTTCGTCCAAGCCATAAGTTTTAGCCTTATGATTTTAAAAAAGATCACTGTCATTGAGAACTCACAGTCTTAATAACGACGACTAAATAATTTCATCACTATTTGCTAAGAAAGAGCAACTTATCCTTGCTCAATGTAATTGCAATAACCTGCAGAGCTTCAGTTTCCCTTAGGTTCTGTTCATGAATTTTTTGTCTTGATTCTCTAAAAGTTCTCTCGGAAACAGTCTTCTGTTCGACGAGTAAACCACGATCCTCTTAAGCAAATGGCCAATATTTTGCAGCTTGAACCTCGAGCACCTCAGTATTGTTCCCTCAGTGGTATTAATTAGTCATACTTATAACGCGAAAGGCTACCGAGATTAGTCAGATTTTTAAAACGAATTTTCACGTTTTCAATTAGCACTGAATTGTCCTCTCGAACCCCTCCTTCAAAAGTACACGCAAGAAACACATACTCATATTGAAATTGCTTTCTCTTTCCCCTAGCACACTGTGATTATGTGATACAGCACAAGCTTCAAAGTCATTCACAGGCGCCGCTGTGATTTCTAAGACGATAAAGGCGCTTGGTTAGACTCCAGACAGCAACAGAATGTCACAAGTAGTCACGAAAAGAGTTGTGTTGTATTCTAGCGATTCAAGTGAGCATCCATACGTAATAAGCAACAACAGCGAAGATGAATTATTGAAAACAGAAACACTCTCTTCGGATACGAATAAGGCAATAGAACTTGATGTTGGCTCGAATCAAGGGAGCGAAATTGTCTTAAACGTTCAAAGCGATGAAGAACCTATGGCTTCCAAGACGTTTGTAAAAACAGAAACCTCCAGAAAAGTCATTCACACGTATGTAACAGACACAGGTGAGCCGCAAGAGTTCACCATCCAAACAGCCCCTGTTGTTACAACTTCACTTAACATTGAGAAACACGGCAAACAAGTTCAAAATGATGACACAAACATAAAGCAAATATTTGAGACAGAACTTCGTAGCCACCCCAGAGAGCCTAACGAACAAACCTCTTCAAAAATTCAAATAGAATCTCCAACGTACATACCAACGAAGACAAACCAACAACACATAATCCCGACGAACCAGCAGGCAAACGAGACGAATTCCCAATCTACAAACTCGTCAAAACCTTCAAACCCAAGGACATCAATCAAATCCTGTTACACATACCGAGTTAAAGATGGCGTCGCAATACTGCAAAATGTTACCAAATATCAATCTCGAAAACAAACTAAGAAAGAAAGGTCTCATCCGCAAAAAACAACTACGTATACGGATTACCAACAAATAGATGGAAACGAAGACAGCCACTCTGTACTTACAAAAACTCAAACATTAGCAAAAACAACCTCCCTAGTTAAAGAAATAAAACAAGACGGGCAAAGCAGTCAGGAAAAGGAAACCTACACTTGGTCGACAGAAGAACACCAAATAAATTCCAACAACAAAGAAAACGACCACACCTCAAAAGGAGAAATACAATTTCTTCATATAAAAAACACACAAAACCAAGACCTGCCAATAACTAAATCTCAAAGACAACGTCAGAAAAATTCACAAGGTACCACTCCCAAATGGCTAAAACATACCTCTACCTATGAGCTTCCTAATCACGAAGATGCAAAGCCATTGAACAGAATCGATGTATCGTCCCCTGGCAGACTTGTCATTCCAGACTTTAATCAGCACAGTTCCACCATAGAGGTCAAAGAACTGACCCCAGCTCCAACAAAAGTGGAGAAACGCAAAACTGAAGAGTGGATAACACAGGTAGCTGCTCAGGAAGAAGTCAGATCACAACCGCCACTTCAGGCTAACAGGCTGTCAGCAGACAAAGTGCAATTTCTTCACAGCCAAGACACACAGCCGGTTAAAAAGCTCGATGCTTACTCTCCTGGCA
>Ga0126339_10000075_pt1 | contig 35273 bp, 26 predicted proteins | sample OrbTmetagenome_2_FD_92532 | JGI IMG/M metagenome (GOLD analysis project Ga0126339, IMG submission 92532) | Coral microbial communities from Petempiche,Puerto Morelos, Mexico - Orbicella T R C metagenome | ecosystem: Host-associated > Invertebrates > Cnidaria > Coral | place: Petempiche,Puerto...
GTCCACCGGATGGGGAGCCGCGTCCTCCTCCTGGGCATCCCCATCGTCGACACCGTCATGGGGGCCGCCATCAACCGCCGCCGGGGTCCTGACACTGGTCGGTTCTCCTCTCTTTACCCAACCGTTCGCGGTCAACACCGACCGCATCCGCGCGGCCACTGTCACCATCCTGGGCATGGCCGGACACGGCAGCGGTTTCTTCATCACCGCCGATGGGTGGGCACTGACCAACAATCACGTGGTCACCAACAACGATGTCATGCGGGTGCGGCTGGTCGATGGACGCGAACTGTGGGCGCGCGTCGTGCGGCGCCATCCCGTCCGCGACGTGGCGCTGCTGCGGGTCGTCGGACAGGGTCTGGCGGCCTTACCGATCCGGCCCACCCTGGCCCGGGTCTCCGAGACCACCTACGCCATCGGCACGCCCATGGATCGCGCCTTGGGCCAGACCGTCAGCCAGGGGATCATCAGCGCCTGGCGGCCCGGGGCTCATCGCGGTCTCGACGTCTACCAGGCGACGGCCCCCGTCCATGGCGGCAACAGCGGCGGGCCACTGGTCGATGCCTGGGGCAACGTTGTCGCCATCACCTTTTCCGGCCTGGTCGGTGGCCATTCAGGTCTGGGCTCCAGCCTGAATTTCTTCATTCCCGTGCACGATGCGTTGCGGCACCTGGGTGTCGTCCTCCAGACGACTCCAGGCGGTGGTGCCGGCACCACCAGGCCCGCCACCATATCGATGACCGGCGGCGCGGGCCCATCACCTGGTCCCGGCTCCTGGGCAACGCAGGCGGTGACGTCATGGACCGCCCCCCCCTTCTCGCCCCCGCCGGGGGCGCCGCCCACGGGAGCATGGCCCAGCCTGTCGGTCCCACCCCCGCCGGGCGGCCCGGTTCTCGAAGCGCCACCACCACCAACCACGACGATAGACGCGCCCAGTACCCCGGGACGCTCCCCCCTGCTGTGATCGTCACATCCGGGCCGGTTCACGACCGATGGGACCGGCAGCGACCATCTATCATTCACTACAAGGAACCACCCAGGACCCCTTTGGTCGAGGGGACGGCGTCGGACTTACGCGGATCCACCTCGAGCGCCTGGCGTAGGGCACGGGCCAAGCCCTTGAAACTGCTTTCCGCGATGTGATGAGCGTTCTCGCCATAGAGATTGTCGACATGAAGCGTGATTCCGCCCGTCTGCGCGAAGGCTTGGAACCACTCCTTGAACAGCTCGGTATCAAACATACCAATCTTCGGCTGGGGGTAGCAGACCCGCCACACAAGGTACGGACGGTTGGACAAGTCCAGCGCTACTCGAGTCAAGGATTCGTCCATAGGGACCAAAGCGTGCCCGTAACGCTGGATCCCTTTCCGGTCTCCAAGGGCCTGTGAAATCACTTGGCCAAGCGCCAACGCCGAGTCTTCAGTGGTGTGGTGAAAGTCGATATGAGTGTCGCCTTCGGCGCGCATCTTAAGGTCTATCAGACTATGGCGCGAAAATTGTTCGAGCATGTGGTCGAGAAAACCGATTCCCGTCGACACATCGTAGTGCCCAGTTCCATCGAGATTGACCGAAACCGAAATCCGGGTTTCCTTGGTGACACGCTCGAGTGTGGCTTGGCGCATTCTTTGTTTCCGTGCTGCTTGAGGCTGATCGCACCGTGTTACCAGGAAGTGATCGGACCCGCCAGGACTGACCCGGAGGCAACGCTCAATTTGGACGTGACCACGGAGCAATAGCAAGGATAGGATGCGAACCCCGTGGCTACGCACATCCCGTGCGGGATCAATCGACGATCGATAGCGTGGCGTGCGGCCCGTCTTGGGCAATAAAGGGGGCAAGCAAGCATGAGGGGAGACCCAAGGTTGGGCGAGGACAAGGTTGGTCGAGGAGAGGACGGGACCGTGACCGAACAGAACAACGACGACGGAGCCGGTCGCAAGGCGACGCCAGACCCCGTGGATGTGTACGTGGGCCAACGACTTCGTAAGCAACGCACTCTATTGCGCCTGAGTCAGGAGCAACTCGCCCGCGCGGTAGGCGTCACGTTTCAGCAGATTCAGAAGTACGAACGCGGCTCCAACCGCATTAGCGCGAGCCGCCTGTATGATATTGCCAAGGTCATGGGTGTACCAATCAACTTCTTTTTCGACCATATCGAGGACGAAATCGATGGACGCCCGGAGGCGCACATCGACGGGCTTGCGGAACCGCCGTCGCCGATCTACACGCAGTCAGAGTTGACCCGCAGTGAAACCCTGGACCTCGTCGCCGCATATTGGAAGTTGCCAACAGACGACATTCGCCGCAAGGCTCTGGCCCTGCTCAGGTCCATGTCTGGCCTGAAGGACAAGAAGGGGGAGCCCATCCCCGACGCGCCGGACAGTCCTGACGCCGACGATGGTGAAACGGCACACAGCGAACGTTAGGAGCGCGTCGCCGCTCGGCACGGCCGACCGACGGCCGGCATCTGACGGAGGATAGGTCCATGGAGGAGCCGGCGTTCATCCTGGAGCGCTGGGACATCGCCCCAGATTCGCCGCTCGGCCCGCTCCTCCTGGTCAGTGATGATGAAACCTTGCTGGCGTTGGACTTCCCGGCCTACGAGACGCGGCTGCGAACGCTGCTGGCGCGCTATCATGGGCGCGCAACCCTGCATCCCGGGCGAACCCCGACCCCCATTCGCGCCGCTTTCGCGGCCTGGTTCGCGGGCGATCTGACGGCTCTCGATGCCGTGCCCATCCGCTCCGGTGGCACCCCGTTCCAACGCTCCGTCTGGAACATCCTGCGCACCATCCCCCCGGGCGAAACCATGAGCTATGGCGCCGTGGCCACCCGCCTGGGCAAGCCGGGCGCGGCCCGAGCCGTGGGACGCGCCAATGCCCTCAACCCCGTCGCCATTGTTGTGCCCTGCCATCGGGTCGTGGGCGCGGCCGGCACGCTGACCGGCTATGCGGGCGGGTTGGATCGGAAGCGATGGCTGTTGGCGCATGAGGCCCGGCACAGCGCGTGATGGGATGTCCCTCTCGTTACCTCTCCTCGAGCGCGCGACGGGCGTCGGCAAAGGCGGCCGGGGCCAGGGTTCGGGTGATGTCGGAGACGGCCACCGTCCCCACCTCGCCGTGCGGATAATAGGCCGAGAAGGCGCGCACCAGCCGCCAGTCGCCAGGCAGCCCCGGCGCCTCGCCCGGGCCGGCCAGGACCTCCACCAGGATGCGCACCGAGCCCAGCCAAGTCTCGGCGACGTCTCCCGCCGTCAGGGCAGCCTGCCAGGGCGTGGGATCCGAGTCCCGGCGCAGCACCGCCTCGGTCACCCAATCCGGCGCGGAAGATCGAGATTTTTCTTTAGCCGGAGCCCGATCTCCCCGCAGACGATCCGGATCGTCGGGACCGGCGACGGGAGGCCGGGGGACTCGGTCACGGTCCATCAGGGCGAGATCCTCCAGACAGGCGGTGAATCCAGGCAAGCAGGCGGTCTCGGCCACCCACCCCGTGACCGGCCAGCCTCCATCATGCCTGCGCGGGCTCCCATCCCGCCACCCGCCCTTGTCCATGTCAATTCGCAATCCCGTGACGCGTCGGGTGTTTTTTCCTTGCCTCGGCGGTCGGCTGGGACCACCTTGATGGGTGGCAGGCGCGCCGGTGGTTCAGCATAGGCGGAAGAGCTTGCCCCCAAGGCGCTGTGAACGGGCATCGACAATCGTTCACAATGTGCCAACCATGGGTATCAAGACGATCGCGGAAAATCCTTTTAGATTGTCCGCCTCTCGGCATGATACGCTCAAAAATTGAAATGCCGCATTCTGAGCGTTTTCATCACGCGGAGGATCTCCCTTGACGCAAGAGACCCCGAGCGGTCCATGTCCCGACGTCGGAGCCCGGACCTTGGGCGTGTCAGCCTTGACTTACCGAAACGGCCTCCCTAAGGTTCGTGGGGTTATCGGACCGGACGCCGTAACGGAGTCCGGTCCGTGCCGTCTTCAGGGCCAGCAGCAAAGGGCGAGACCATGAGCGCCAGTCGTCTGTTGACCAGTTTCATGTCGCCCCATCTGTCGGGCGGGCCGGGCGGCAAGAACCGGCAATCCTCGGCATCACGCGGCACCGTCGCGCTGTCCTTCGGCGTGGACGGGGCTGGATCCGGGCCCCGACAACCACGACCGCGACGAAACGCCGCACCCAGATAGATTGGGGCCGATCGTCCGCGTTTCGACCCACGGGACAACCGCACTCAATTGCAGAAGACATGAACCGTGCCGGGGCATGATCCCCTGGCGTATGGAGCGAGCACCGGACAGAGCAGGTCATGGCGCGTCCGTCCCCGTGATGTGTTGTCGACGCGGGTGGTCGAGTCGCCTGTTGGCGGATCGTCAAAGCAACAGGTCCGATCAGGGGACCCGCACGGCGCGGTGTCCGTCCGAAACTCGGTCCCGTCCTGTCCGTGACGGAGTTTTCCGAAAGGCAAACAATGGACATCTCCGACCTGATCACGCCGGAAGGCGTCATTTGCCCTCTCAAGGTCACCAGCAAGAAGCAGGCCCTTCAGGCTCTCGCAAGGCAGGCCGCGAAGATCACCGACCTGGATGAGCGCGTCATTTTCGATACCCTGCTGGAGCGCGAGAGGTTGGGATCCACGGGCGTGGGCAATGGCATCGCCATCCCCCATGGGCGCCTCGCCGGCCTGACGGCTCTTCATGGCGTGTTCGCCACCCTCGCGAGACCGATCCACTTCGACGCCGTCGATGACCAGCCCGTGGACCTGATGTTCCTGTTGCTGGCCCCCGAGTCGGCCGGTGCCGATCACTTGAAGGCCCTGGCCCGGGTCTCCCGTCTGCTGCGCGACCGCGCCATGTGCGAGAAGCTGCGCGGCGCCGACCGCCCCGAGGGCGTCTACGGGCTGTTGACGTCCCACCGCGCCAGCCAGGCCGCCTGATCAACCGGACAAGGACCGCGCGTTTCCGCCCGCCGGACAGGATCGGAAAAAAGGATGATGCCCCGCGATCTCGCCCCCGACCCTGTCCGGTGTGGCGGGTTGGGGTGGAACCGTGCGGATGGGCGGCCATGCTCACCGAGATCCTCACCATCGGCTATCAAGGCGCCACCATCGAGGGACTGTTCGACACGTTGCGCGCGGCCGGTGCCCAGGTCGTGGTCGATGTTCGCGCCGTCCCCTGGTCCCGCCGGCCGGCCTTTACCAAGCACGCCCTGACCCGGGCGGCGAAGACAGCCGGCATCGCCTACGTCCACGTCCCCGGTTTGGGCAACCCCGCCAAGGCCGAGCCCGCCGGAAACCTCTCCCTGGCCAAACACCTGGAATCCCTGTCCGGGCGAGCCGCCTTGGACACGGCCGCCGCGTTGCTGCGCGACCACGGCCGCGTGGCCCTGTTGTGTCTGGAACGCGACCCGGCTGCCTGCCACCGCACCGAGGTTGCCGCCGCCCTGTCGGCCCGCACCGGGGCGCCGGTCCGCCCCCTGACAATCCCCCTCGACCCTCGCCAGGGGGATCTGTTCGAAAACGGGTGATACCCGTCCGCGACGATGGGGTTTTGCCTGGGCATAATGACAATGGCGGATAAGGCTTGTCCCCCTGACCCAGGGGGCTCGTCATGGAGCGCGTTCGTCGCCCATGGAACACCACCATCATGGGGGCGCCGGACCCAAGGGGATAAGCCGGTGGCGGATAAACGTCACCCGCCCGCTTCCAGGCGCCTAATAACAGCCAACCTTGATCCTGACTCGTCGGGATCAAGGCCATGCGCGGCCCCGGACGCCCTTCGGGCGTCCAACGTTGGTGTCGGTGCCGCGAAGCGGCACCGGGGGCGCCGGCCCCAGACTCTATGGACGGCACCGCGAAGCGGTGCCGGGGCGCGCCGGCCGCCCGACGTAAGACGTCTCTTCTTTCGTCGGGCGGTATAAAACCCCGGCACCGGCCCACTCCCCCATATTGCTTATCCCGCTCGCGGTGCTCCCCCACGCGAAGAGTACTATAGTATAGGACTCGTGGTCCCGATGCACACCGAGGTCCCCATGCACACCACAACCCTGCGTAATGTGGGCGGTTCCATCATGATGGTCTTGCCTCAGTCGCTGTTGGACAGGCTTAACCTCAACGCGGGCGGCACTGTCGGCCTGACCGTCGAGGACGGGCGCCTGATCGTCGCCCCGCGGTCCATGCCGGGTCATACCCTTGAAGGCCTTCTGGCCGAGCACATGTCGCTCGACCCACGCTCCGCGGAAGACCGGGCCTGGCTGGACACCGGCCCGACCGGACGCGAATTCCTTTGAGAAAGCCCAGAGCGTGGAACGGGGCGACGTTTATCTGGTGTCCCTGGATCCGACCCGAGGGCACGCGCATCAGGGGCGCCGTCCCGTGCTGGTGATCTCGCCGGCCGCCTTCAACCATGCGACCGGAACGCCGGTCGTCTTACCAATCACCAGCGGCGGGCGTGGGACCGGCACCGAGGGGTTCGCCGTCTCCCTGGACGGACTTGCCTGCCGCACCACGGGCACCGTCCGCTGTGACCAGCCCCGCGCCCTGGACTTCGACGCCCGCGCCGCCCGCAAGGTGGAGACACTGCCCGCCGACGTGGTTGCCGCCGTGATGGCCCGCCTGTCGACCCTGTACACCTGAGACCGGCGCCCTGAGCCATGCGGCCTGGATCGCCACCTTCCCTTCCCGCGCCGCCAGGATCGGACTACCATCCCTGGTCTGTGTTTTTACGATCCCCCCGGCCCGGAGAGGAGGCTTCCCATGGCGGCGCGCATCATCACCGTGGCCCAGCAAAAGGGCGGCGCCGGCAAAACCACGCTTGCCGCCCACTTGGCGGTGGCCTGGGCCCGGCGCAAGATGACCGTTGCCCTGGTGGACATCGACCCGCAACGCAGCCTGGCCGCCTGGCACGCGCTCCGCACCGAGGCCAACCCCAACGGCGCCGACCTGCACCTCTCGGACGTCGCCGGCTGGCGCCTGGGCACCGAGCTGGACCGCCTGCGCGGGCGCTTCGACATGGTGGTCGTGGACACGCCGCCCCATGCCGAGACCGAGGCCCGCGCCGCCGTGCGCGCCGGCGACATGGTGCTGCTGCCGGTCCAGCCCAGCCCCATGGACCTGTGGGCCACCAAGCCCACGGTGGAGATGGCGGAGAAGGAGAGCACCACGGCCCTGATCGTGCTCAACCGCATGCCACCACGCGGGCGTTTGCAGGAAGTGATGCTGGAAAAACTGCTGGAGGAGGGATTGCCCGTGGCGCACACCCGGCTCGGCAACCGGGTGGCTTTTGCCGCCAGCATGATGGAGGGCAAGGGCGTGGTGGAGCATCAGCCTGGCTCCACCGCCGCCCAGGAGATCTACGCCCTGGCCACCGAGGTCATCGCCACCCTGAAGGGACGGGACAAGCGCCGCTGAGGGCCTCTTCGGCCCCCCTCGCCCCCGTCTATCGCAAAAACGGATTGGTCTGCCGCTCGTGTCCGATTGTCGAGGCCGGCCCGTGGCCAGGGATGAAGCTCACGTCATCGCCCAGCGGCAGCAGGCGCCCCTTGATGGCCTCGATCAGAGCGCGCGGATCGGATCGTGGGAAGTCGGTCCGCCCCACCGAGCCGGCGAACAGCACGTCGCCGACGAAGGCCACCTTGGCGCCGGGCTCGAAGAACGCAATGTGACCGGGCGTATGACCGGGACAGTGCAAGACCTCCATCGTCAGGCCGCCCACCGTGACCGTGTCCCCCTGGTCCAGCCAGCGGTCGGGGTGCACCGCCTCCGGCGTCTCTCCCCAGCCGAAGAACCGCGCCTGCGCGCTCAGTTGATCGATCCAGAAGGCGTCCTCCGCATGCGGTCCCTCGATGGGAACGCCCAAGTCGCGGGCCAGCGGGCCAGCCCCGGCGATGTGGTCGATGTGGCCATGGGTGAGCAGGATCTTCTCGATCGCCACACCCTTGTCGGCGGCCGCGGCAACCAGGCGATCGCCCTCGCCACCGGGATCGATCAACGCGCCGGTCATGCTTGCGTCGTCCCAAGCAAGCGAGCAATTCTGCTGGTATGGCGTGACCGGGATGACGACAACGCTGAGGGCCATGGGCAATCCTTTCCTGTCCGCGCGGGTTCCGCCGCAGGGCGGTCGCTCCGGCCCCTCTACCCCGCTCGTCCCCCCAGGGCAAGGGTCTGGCAAGAGAACGAACGCGACTTGCCACGGGTCAGTTTACGCTGGAACGGGGCTTGACGGTGGCGGTTTGGCGTGCACGGCAGCCCGGATCTGATCGCTCGCGGCACCGGCCGGGGCTGGTCTTGGCGGCTGCGCTCAAGGGCTCATCTCCTGGTGACCGACCGCGATGGCGATGAAACAACGGTGAAAGACTGCTTCACGAATGGCGACCGGCGTCTCGAAGACGTCAGCCTGATCGAGAAGCAGGTGGCCAAGCGCCTTGACCGGCTTCTGCTCGTCGCTGTCATCGCCATCTCTCGGGCCATCTCCACCGGACTGCGGGATGCCCGGACCCATGCCCTCGCCGCCGACAACAAGCCCACGGCCAACAGCCCGCCAGAGTCCATGGCTCTCGCCTGTCCTGGTTCACAAGAGGCCTCCACCGCCTGACCATCCGTGCCATCAGAGCTTCCAGACCACCGCCCCTCTGGAGCGTATGGCAAACGGACTCGTGCCGAGGTTTGGCCGCGTCGATCCTTTGTCACGCCGCAAATTGGATCCTATAGTGCGGTCGATTGTCCACGCGTGCCGCGCGCGACGGCGGAGGAGGCGGGCTATGCCTCGGGTCCAGCGATGCGGTCTGGCGTGGCGCCCCCCATGACGGTGAGGATCATGTCGGTCTGGACCCTCGACGATGTCCCCTGGGATGCCTTCGATCCCGCGCGCGTGGATCCCGAACTGCTGCGCATCATCAAGGCCGCCGCGCTGACGGAGCGCAACAGCGCCCAGTACGCCCGCTACCTGCGCAACGTGTTCCACGACGACCCGGCCTTCGGCGCCCAGGTGGACCAATGGGCAGAGGAGGAAGCCCGCCACGGCGACGCCCTGGGGCGCTGGGCCGAACTGGCGGAGCCCGGCTTCGACTTCCGGGCCACCTTCCAGCGCTTCGTCGAGGGTTACGTGATCCCCACCGATGTGGAGCAGTCGGTGCGTGGCTCCCGCACCGGCGAGATGGTGGCGCGCTGCATCGTCGAGACCGGCACCAGCAGCTTCTATTCGGCGCTGCGCGACGCCACCGAGGAGCCGGTGCTCAAGGACATTTGCCAGCGCATCGCCGGCGACGAGTTCCGCCACTACAAGCTGTTCTATACCACGCTCCAGCACACCCTGGCCGCCGAGAACGTGTCGCGTGCCCGGCGCGTCCTGGTGGCCGTGTCGCGCATGCGGGAAAGCGAGGACGACGAACTGGCCTTCGCCTATCACTGCGCCAACACCCCGGACCGTCCCTATGACCGCGCCACCAGCGCCCGCGCCTACGCCGCGCGGGCGTTCTCCCGCTATCGGCTCTCGCACGTGGAGCGCGGCGGCGCCATGGCACTCAAGGCCGCCGGTCTGGACCCACGCGGACGGCTGGGACGCCTGGCCACCGGCGCCTTGTGGCGCTATCTGCGCTTCCGCCTGTGGCGCATGGCCGACGAGGTGCGCGCCGCCAACCTCCCGCAGGGCTGTGCGGCGCAGGCGTGAGCGTGCCGTTCACGCCCGATCACCGTCCGTCCAGCACCCAGTCGTAGACCACCCAGGACGTGCGCGTGCCCAGACGGTCGTAGAGCGCCTGGGCGCCGCTGTTGGACTGGTCCGTGCGCCAGTACACCTTGGCCCAGCCGGCCTGGCGCCCGAAGGCCGCGCAGGCCCGCATCAGGGCGTCGGCCACCCCCCGGCGTCGGGCGTCCGGATGCACGAACAGGTCCTCAAGGTAGCCCACCGGGGCCAGGGACCAGGTTCCCGGATGCTCCAGCAGGGTGGCGAATCCCACCACCCGGCCCGGGTCGTCCGGCGCGCGGCTTTCCGCCACCAGACAGCGGAGCGCCGGAAAGGCGGTATCCAGGCAGCGCCGCCAGGTCTCGGCGGTCACATCGTCGCCCACCGCCGCGCCGTAGAAGTCGCAATAGCCGCGCCACAAGTCCCGCCACGCCGGCCAGTCCTCGGCCTCGGCCAGGCGCACCAGGGGGGCGCGACGGGGGTCGGGATCACGCATCACCGAACACCTCGAATGCCGTGGATCCGCGGGCGGGCCATCGGTCAGGGCTGCCCATCATCGCCGCCGTGCTCGCCGATGAGCACCACCACGGCGGACAGGTTGTCGGGCGCGCCGGCGTCCAACACCGCCTGATGGACGCTCTCCAGAATGGCGCGAACCCGGATGGGGTCATCCGAACCGGATGCCAGCCCCTTGACCATCAAGGAAGCCAGGGTGCCCTCGGACAGCACCCCGCACACCCCGTCGCTGCACAGCAGGAACAGGTCGCCGGGCCTTACCGGGTCGCGGCTCTGTTCCAGCAACAGATCGTCCAGGGCCCCCACCGCGCGGGTCAGGGCATGGCGGGCCGGGTGCACGGCCGCCGCCTCGGGCGTCAGGTAACCGGCCTCCAACATGTCCTGGACAACCGTATGGTCGCGGGTGAGTCGCTCCATAACGCCGGCACGCACCCTGTAGGCGCGGCTGTCGCCCGCCCAAAGGCACAGGGCATGCCGGTCTCGCATCAGCAGGGCCACCACGGTGGAACCCGGCGGGCGGTGACCGCCCGCGTGCGCCGCGCGCGCCAGCAGGCGCGCATGGGTGTCGCCCAGTGCCCGACCACAGGCTTGCAGAAAAGCGCGCGGCGTAGCCGGCGGGTCATCGGCCACCGCCGCCAGCCCAGCCACCACCGACTGGCTGGCCAGGCGACCATCCAAATGCCCACCCATGCCGTCGGCCACCGCCCATAGGCCGATGTCCGGGCGGTCCAGCACGGCGTCCTGGTTCTCGGCGCGCATCAAACCCACGTGGGTGAACGCGGCGGACGTCACGGGCAACCCGAGATCCATGGCATCGCCAACCCAACCCCCACAGTCGTCGACCTCATGCCCCATCGCCACGTCACGGTCATCGTCGGCGGCCACATCACCCTCCCCGGACATCAATCCTCACAAACCATCGGGACACTGGAAGCGCCGCAGCGGCGCCAGGTCGAAGGGATCGGGACCGCCGCCGGTACGCAAGGCGTAGACCACCTGGCGCGGGCCGACGGCGAAAAAGGCGAAGTAGAGATCATCACGCCCCTCGGCCGGTGCCACCTCAGCCCAATCGAGCAAGCGATAGAACGCCCATGGCCCTTCGGTGACCAGGGTGGAGCGGCCAGCGCCATCGGGCAAGCCAGGACCGAGGCTGAGGCTGGCACGAGGCGTCTCGGCCGGCCATTGCATGGGCACGCTCTGGACCGGCCCGTGCTGATACACCAGCGTCTGTCCCTGAATGTCCAGACGCGCGGTGTCCGCGCGGTCATCCAGTTCCACCGGCGCGATCTCGAACCGGATCAAGGGCTTGGGCTCGGCCGTGGAGAACAGGCGATCGCGGATGGCGGCGGCGCGCTGGAACACCATGGGACTGTCGGCCGCCAGGCCCAGGTCGGCGCCGGTAACCTCCCGCCAGATCCAGGGATCGGCGGTGGTGTCCACGAAGGGCGCCAGGTTGGTGTTGAAGAAGGCGTCCAGGGTACCGCCAGGACCGAACAGGGCGCCGAAGTCCTCCAGGGCCATGTCGGCGCTGGCGTCCGGGACGGCGGGATAGCGGCGCCCCAGCGCCCCCGTGCAGGCCGGCAGCACTTCGCTGCGCCAGAGGGCGTTGAGGCGATCGCTGACCGTGCCGCTGGTGACCGCCTGCGCCGCCTCCGCGACCTCGCGCGCCAGCCGGGATGCCGGCCCGGGCATTTGGTCGGCCAGCGCCAGCATCCGCGCCACGGGAGTCGGTCCCTGGTCCGCCGTCGTTAACTGGGTCAGCAGCGCCTGCCCCTGGTCAGGGGCCAGGGCAGCACGGTTGAACTGGTCGTACATGGCCTTGAAGCCCTCGGTGAGGGCATCGATGGGCGCCGCCGCCCCCTCGCTCGGCGCGGTGACCAGCCGGTGCAGGTCGGCAAAGCGATCGTTGATCACCTGACCCGGCGGTGGCGCGGGTGCCTGGCCACCGCCACCCAGGGCCGCCGCCGCGCCCACCAGGCGGGAAGACGTGACCCGTTGCACGGCCGAGCCGGCGCGCCCGGGCGCGGCGCTGGCGGCCTCGGCCACCGCGCCGGCGTCCACGCCGCTCTCCGGCCCGGGGACAAGCGTGGTCTCGACGGCCGCCGCGCGCAAGAAAAGGGCCAGGGGCGAGCGCGCATCCCCCAAAGCGTTCAGGACGTCCAGGGCCTGATCGATGCTGGCGAAGGGCATCACCGACACGTCGGCGAGCAGCCGGTCCCAGCGGTCGCCGTAGTCGGCGAGCACCAGCGCCAGGATATCGTCGGACAGCCGCGCTTTGGCTCCGGGGCGCGCGGCGGCCGGGATCGTCTCGCCCATCACCCAGGCGTCGTCCAGGACCGTCTCCGCCACGGCGCCCACGGCGGGCTTCACGGCCTTGTGATAACCGTCGTAGGTGTAGCGGCCCGGCAACCCGGCCGCCAGCGGCTCGCCGGACGCGCGCACCAGCGCCCGCGAGGCCAGTGGGCCGGCGGCCTCATCCACCCGCCAGGTCGGCAGGTTCTGGACCTCGGGCAGATCCATCAGCAACGCATGGCCGCGCTGAGCCGGTGTGTGCCTGGCAAGGGTCAAGCGCGTCTCGTTGATCAGATCGTCGTCGAGACCCACCGTGGGGAAGGACTCGGAGACCAGCACCGCGACATTGTCCGGTAACGCGGGGCGCCGGTCGGCCTGCTCGGCGGCGGGGTACAGACGGCGAGCGTCCAACTGGTACCACTCGGCCAGCACATCCGGGTCCAGCGGTCCCCGCTGACCGAGCATGAGGTAAACCTTGAGCGCCGCGAACTGGTAGTCGGGCTGGCTGGCGGCGGCGCGGATCTGACCCTCGAGCCGGCGCAGCAAACGCGGCAGCAGCAAGGTTTCCAGGCCCTCGCGATAGGCCCGCACGGCGGCCGCCTCCAGGGCCGAATCACGCGACAGGCCCACATCCAGGCTGACCGGAATCCAGCGCCGCTGTTGCTCGGCCCAGCCCACGGGCGCGTCGCGCAGGGTCACCAGGGCCGCCAGGGCCTCGGCCACGCGGGCGTCGGTCACCTGACGGCCGGGCAGGTCCTCGGCCTGGGTCGTCGCCTGACTGGCCGTGTCGTCCATGCGCGCGAGCAGATGCCCGGTGCTCAGGGAGGCGCGCACCATCCAGGCGGCCAGCAGCGCGCCCACCAGCACCACGGCGGTGACGAGCCCCGCCTCCAGGCGCCGCTGGCGCCGCTCGCGTCCCGTGTCCAGGCCGGCCAGATTGGCCTCGCCCAGCATCACATGCCGCACCAGGGTGGGCAGGAAGAAGCCGCGCCGCTGGCCGCCGAGCACCCGCGCCCCCCCCGCCGAAAACCGCGCGTCCAGCCCGAACAGCGTGGACAGGCTCGGCAGCAAGCGGTCCTCGCTGGGTCCGGCCTGGGTGGCGCTGGCCAGATAGAAGCCGCGCAACAGGGCGCGATCCTCGAAGCGATTGGGAGCGAAGGTGTCGTCCAGAAAGCCCACCACCACCGGCCGCAAGGTCGCCAGTTGCGCCGGGAAGCCCATCACCAGGCCACGCCAGCGAACATCCAGCTCGCGGTGCATGCGCTCGATCAGGCGGTCGTTGAGCCGCCGCAGCAGGGCGTCGAAGGCCGGCCCCACCTGATCCGCCACCCCCGCGGCGCCATGGCCGTCATCGGGCGGCAGGGTATGGCCCCAGACTTGGCCCCGGTCCTCCGGCCCCAGGGTATCGAAGAACGCCTCGAAGCCCGCCAGCCGGTCCATGTGGGTGAACACCACATAAACGGGCACCCGCAGACCGAAGCGGCGGTCCATGTCGGCCAGGCGTTGGCGCACCATCAACGCCGCCTCGCGCCGGTCGGCCTCGGCCAGGGTCGCCAGGGTCAGCGGATCCAGCGTCACGACGACGCCGTTCAGCGGCTGGCGCGGTCGCGCACCCTTGAGAAGGTCCAGGAAGCCGCGCCAGACGGCGGCGTCCGCCGCCGGGTCGCGATCGTGGGTCAGCAACCGCCCGGCGGGATCGATGAACACCGCCCGGTCGGTCAGCCACCAGTCCACGGAGTCCGTGGGAACGGCGGCGCCGTCGGCGCCCAGGCCCCCGGCCCGGGCGGTGCGCCCCACCCGTCCGGCATGGGGCAGCGGCACCCCAGCGCCCTTCAGCAGCGTCGTCTTGCCGGCCCCGGGCGGCCCCAGCAGCAAGTACCAGGGCAACACGTAGGCATGGCGGCGGGTGAAGCGATCCAGCAGCCGGTCGTGCCAGGGACGCGGGATGCGCGCCCGGCGCAGCACCCCCATGGCCCGCTCCTGGGTGAAGCGCATCAGGCGCAAGTCGTCCTCGGCGGCGGGCGGCACCGGACCGTTGGCGTCGGCATCGGCGCCGGCTTGGTCCTCGATGCCGGCCGCTTCATCGGTCCCGGTCTCGACCGCGCCGACCACAGCCGCCGCGCTGGCCCGGCGCGACAGGACCAGAAGATTGACCAGTCCCCACAGCACCAGGATGCCCAGGGCAGTGGCGAAGCGCACCGGCGCCGGGTCGAAGGGCTTGGCCTCTCCCACCGACACCATCGGCCCGACCATCCACACGGCGACGCTCAACCCCAGCGCCAGCAGCAGCGTCAGGAACCACAGCGAGATCAACGCCCGGCCGATGGCCTTCAGCACGCCCATCATCACCACCTCCCCCCGGGACCGAGGGCCAGGCGGGCATACTCTTCCAGCGCGGGGGTCAAGGCCATCGGCGGCGGCCCCAGGGCCAGAAGCGCGGCAGCGTGCCGCAGCAAGCTGCGACGTGCGTCCTCGGCCTCGGCGGCGGCGCCGGGCAGCGCGCGCGCGGCCAGGGTCTCCAGCCAGCGCCAAACCACCTCGCCATCCAAGGCGCGCCGGTCGCCGAGCATCAGATAGGCGGCCATGGCCAGCCGACGCTCGTCGTCCAGCGGGTCGCCGGGCGCCGTCAGTTGACGCTCCAGCGCCAGCAAAAGGCGCGGCCCCAGCAGGCGCCGCAAGGCATCGGCGTAGGCGGTCTCCGTGGCATCATGCACCGCATGCCCCTGGTAAAGGCCCAGGGTGAGCATCCAGGACGCCGGCTCGCCACCCTGAACCGGCCCCAGGGGCATCCCGCGCAGGGTGTCCAGCGGCGGCAGGATGGCGGCGAAGTCCGTGTCGTCGATGCCGCTGATGGCCAGCCCCTGGACCTGCCCGCGCAGGGTGTCGGCCACGACCTCCGCGCGAGTCAGCAGCGCGTGGTTGCCCAGAAGGCTCTTGCCCCACATCGCCACCCCGACGCCCAGCACCACCAGCCCGGCCACCCAGGCCAGACGGTTTCGCCAGACCCGCGCCCGGCGGCGACCGGGCGGCCCGGCCACCAGACCGGCCTCGCCCAGGATCACCGTCCCCAGCGCCCGGCGCAGGAACCAGCCGCGATCCGGATCGTGGACCCGATAGGCGGCCAGATCCGCCACCGCCGCCGGTGCGGCCTCCGATGGGTCCTCCAGCGCGAAGCGACGGGCCAGCACCGATCCCAGCCGATCGACCACCGCCCCCCCGACGCCACCAGAGACCAGATGGACACCGCGCGGCAGCAGGCTTTCCTGCCACGCGGCGCTCCGGAACAGGGCATCCATCATATGCGCCAGCGGTCCCCGCAGGCTGGCCACCTGCGCCGGAAAGGCCCAGATCGCCGCGCCCTGGCGCATGCCGGGGTCCTGGTGCAAACGTTCCAGCAGCCGGGCGTTGAGCCGCTGAACAAGGCCATCCAGGCGCGCGGGCACCACCGCGAGCGCCGTCTCCTCCGCGCCCGGCGCCACCAGCGGCAGGGAGAAACCCCAGACCTGGTCACGCTCCTGCCCGCCCAGGGCTTCGAAGGTGGCATGGAAGCCAACAAGGCGGTCCACCTGTGTCAGCCACACATGAATCGGCAGCCGCCGGCCAGTGATGCGGTAGGTGGTCTCCAGCCGCTGTCGCAGCACACGGGCGGCGGCCTCGCGCCGGTCGCGGGTGCTGGACGTCAGCCAGGGCAGCGGCAGCGCCAGAATCACGGCATTCAGCGGCTGAACCGGACGGTCGTCGCGGATCTTTTGCACCAGGGCGCGCCACAGGCGCGCGCCGCGCGCCGACTCCCCATCGGCATCCCCGTCTGCCGCCGGATCAGCCACCAATGCCCCGGCCGTGTCGATCATCACCGCGCGGTCGCCCAGCCACAGGCACGCCCCCAAGGTGCGGCCGGCGTCGTCCTGACGGCCGCCGCGCAAGGACTCATCCGGATAGATCAGACCCGCGCGGGCCAGGGCCTGGGTCTTGCCAGCACGCGGCGGACCCATCATCAGGATCCAAGGCAGCCGATAGGGCGAGCCACGCCCCCCCGTCGTGGTGCCCCGGCGCAGCAGCCGATGTGCTCGCGCCAGATCGCGGCGCAGCCAGGACAGCAGCCGACCGCGCGTCACCGTCGGCGGTGTCGGCGCACAGGGATCGTCCTCGGCCCTGGTCGTCGCAGGCGGCTCGGCGTCAGGCACGCGCGCTCGGGACGGTATGGGCGCCGATCCCGGACGATCCTCCGGCGAGACCCGCAGGACGGGCGCGGGACCATCGGTGCCCTCCGGTCCAGGCGCGGGCGGCACTGGTGGGGCCGGCAGTCCCGGCTGGCCAGGCTGGTCCCCGTGGTCACGACCGGGCAAGGGGTTCGCGCCGCGTCCCGCCATGGTGGGTCCCATGATCCCGCCCCCACCCTAACCGCCGCCAGCGCCGGGCGCGGCCTGATAGACCGCGCTGGGCTCGCGGCTCGGCCCGGCCGCCTCGGGAGCGGCGGGCGCGCTGGTCGCTCCCGATGCCGCGCCGGCCGCCGCCGTCTCCGGCACCACGATCTCGATGCGGCGATTGCGGGCGCGGCCCTCGCGGGTATCGTTGCTGGCCAGGGGATCCCGGTCGGCCGCGCCCTCGGCCCGCAACCGGGTGGGATCGCTGATCTCCTCGCGCAGGACCGCGACCACCGCCGTCGCGCGCGCCAACGAGAGTTCGTAGTTGCTGGGGAACCGGGCAGTGCGGATGGGCTGGCTGTCGGTGTGGCCCACCACCACCACCGGCCCCCGTTCCCGCTCCAGGACCACGCCGATCCGCTGCAAGAGCGGCCGGTCTCTGTCCCGCACGGTGGCGGTCGCCGAGGCAAAGGTACCGCCGCCCAGCAGACGCACGGTCACGGTCTGGCCGTCCCGCACCAGTTCGAGTTGCCGCAAGGCGATCTCCGGCGCCAGGGCCATGGACAGACGGTCGTACAGGCCAACCGAGGGCATGACAACCGGCGCCGGCAATGGGGGCGGTGCTACTTCCGGCCGCAAGATCGAAGGGGGCCCCACCGGCACCGCCTCAATGAGGTCACGGGTCACGACCTCGGTGCGGGCCGTCAGGGTCGCACTCAGCACCATGTACAGAATGGCCAGGCTGACCGCCACGATGGCCGCCACCAGCAACGGCACCAGACTGGACGGCGGCGGCTTGTGCGCCATCTCCAGGCCGCGCCACTGCGGCGACAAGGCACGGTCAAAGTCGCCGCGCAACTGCCGCAAGGTGCGGAACAGATTGTCGCGCACCTCGGCCAGTTCGGACTGTCCCTGGGGCATCACCCGATACTTGCCGACGAAGCCCAAAGCCAGGCAGACGGCCATCAGTTCCAGCACATCCAGGTTGTTGCCGGGTCGGGCCAGCAGGTGATCGAGAATATCGAAGAAGCGTTCGCCGCCCCAGGTCTCGCTGTAGATGGTGCTGACCAGGCTGCGCCCGGCCCAACCGCTGGCCGCGCCCCACTCGGTGGACAGGATCAGGTCGTCCACCGTGGCGCAGATGGCATAGCGAGCCATGCGCACGTCCTCGGGCGCCAGCCCGGCGGCGAGCGATCCCTGGTCGAAGCGGCGCACCTCGGCGATGACCCGTTCCCGCAGGCCGTCCAGGTCGGCCAAGCCGGGGCCATCGCGCAGACGCGCGGCCAGAGCCAGCAGCGCGGTGGCGTTGCCCAGCAAGGGATTGAGCCCGGCACCAACCAGGGTCTCGTCGTCCAGGGTGTCGGCGTCGCGATGGCGCCCCGGCACGAACACCCGGCGCGGTTCGCCGGCCTGGGCGCGCGCGGACGCCGGCGCCGGCGTGGGCGCCGGCTCGGTGAACGGCCCCGGCTGACCGGCGGCGGCCCCGAACAGGGTGGCCTCTGCATGCTCGGGCGGCCCGACACGCGGCGCGGCTGGTTGCGCGGCCGATTGCTCCGACGGGGGCGGCGGGGCCGTCACGGGTGGCGGCGGAGGCGGAGGCGGCTGCGCTGGTGGCGATGGCGACGCCTGCGGTTGGGGTTGAGGGTCTGGCGCACCGGTCCGGCTCAGAGTCGCTCCGCCAGGTTCGTCCCAGTCGTCACCGATGAGGCCCGGCTCAGGTCCCGGTCCAGCCCCCAACCCCGTCGCCAGTTTTTGGGAGGTGGGCGGCGATGGCGCCTTCGGCGGCGGCGTCTGGCCCACCTCCGCCGCCTCGGCCGCCGTCACCTTGGTGTCCATCGCCTTGGTTTCCACAGCCGTCGTGGCTCGAGCGGCTTCCAGGGCGGCCAACAGAGCATCCAGGTGCGCCTGGCCGCCGCCACCCGGCCTCATCACCGTGGCGTCGGGATCAAGCCCCTCGCCAGAGGCCAACGCAGAGTCGCGCCCCGGCTCACCGGGGGCAACCGCACCGTCCTCCGGCGCCGCCCCGTCGACGCCCGCCGTCCCGCCCGCGAAGGGATCGGGACGACGATCCCGGCGCTGGAAGACGGTGTCTTCCGCGTCGGTGTCGTCGCCAAAGGGATCGTCGGCGTTCATGCCAGAGGTCGCGTCCTTCGTCGTGTCACCAGGCCCGGCGTGCGTGGTCTCACCGAACCCGGCGGGGTCTTATCCGCGAATGGCCCAGAGTTCCATCTGAATGCCCGGAAAGTCCCCGGCCAAGTGGATCGCGACGCCGCCGGAGGTCGTCAGGGCCTTCCACAGCGGGTTGTTGCGTTCCAGATCGAAGTAGGTGGTGCCGGCGATGTAGGGCAACTGACGCGGCGCCACCGGCAGTGGCCGCACGGCGATCCCCGGCAGGGCCACGTTGACCAGTTCGCGAATGCGCTCCACGGGGCCGATCTTCACCTGTGTGGGGAAGGCGCGGCGCAACTGCTCGGCCGGCATCTCTGCCCGGGCCGCGAGCACGAACTGCGCGTTGCCCAGCAACGACCGGTCGGCGATGACCCCCACGCGGATGCCGTACTTGCGCAGTTGCAGGGGAATGGGCACCGCCGTCTGCTCCAGCACCGCCGACAGATACTTGCGCAACTCGGCCATCACCGGCGTCAGGCTGCCGCGAATGTCCTCGTGCCGATAAACCGGGAAGGACGGCGGCCGCCGCCCCGGCGCGGTGAAGGTGGCCAGTTCGCCGGTCAGGCGCAGCATCTCCCGATAGAAGTCCTCGGGATGCAGCCGCGTGGCTTGCGACAGGGCGGCCAGCACCGGCGCGGCGCGATTGAGGCACGCCAGCATCATGAAGTCGGCGATATCGCCCACGCCACGCGCCCCGGTGCCTCCGCCCCCTCCCCCGCCGCCAAGACGCTGGGCCAGCGCCTCGCAGCGGCTGTGCACCAGCCCCTGGGCCTCATCGCGAAAAGCGGCCAGGGCCTGTGCGGCGGCGCAGTCCAGCACCGGCGGGATATAGCGGTCATCCAGGACAACGCGGCGATCGGCGCGCACCTCGATGATGCGGGCCACCCCCAGGCAGATCAGCCCGGCCCGCTCGGCGGTGTCGGTCACCAGACGCAGGCGCGGCCGGGCCACCGTCATGGCGGTCACGGTCTGCGCGGAACCGGCGGCGGTGTCCACAACCTCCGCCTCCTGTGGGCGGTAGCGGGCCACGGTTTCGGAATCGGCGCCCTCGGCGATCTCGATGCCCCCGGGCTGGCGCGCCGGCAAGGCCAGGAAGACTTCCTGGTTGCGGTTGCTCTCGGGCAACTCCAGCGGCGCCGGGTGGTCGGCGTCCTCGGGAATGGAGAAAGGCGTGCCGTCCGGCATCACGCCGCGCGCCCGCGTCACGGCGAAGCGACCGTTGGCGAGCAACTCGCGATTGACCTGCGCCTCCAGCAAACCCCAGCCGTGGGCCCTCAGACCCTCGGTCGCCCCGCGCACCAGCCGCTCGGTGTTGCGGTCCGCTTGCTGGAAGTGCTGGGGCCGTAGGAACATCCCTTCCGACCAGACCACCCGATTATCGGTCGCCATGCGCCGTTCTCCCTTGCCCCGGTCGGCCCGCCCCCTTCTTCGGGTGCGCCGCGCGGACCACCGTGCGGCGCAGTATAGCAAGCCCCCCGCGCCGGCGGCCACGACCCAGGGTCTTCCCGCCCGTCTCGTACGGTCGCGCCCGTATCCTAGAAAAAGTCGCGCTGAAGGGTGTTCACGTCCTCCAACGTATCCGGCGTATCCGCCGCCGTGTGTCCGGTGTCCACCGTGGTCTTCACGTCCTCGGCATCCACATCGGGGATCTTGGGGTTGTCGTCGGCATTGGGATTGATGCCGCCAGCCTGCGGCATCTCCGTGGGGCGTTTGGGGTTCCAGTACTGCCCCCATTGCCCGGTGACCTCGACCTTCAAGCTTTCCAGCACCACCCGCACGCGCGCGTCACGGTCACCTGGCAGAGGCGTGATCGCCCGCCACTGAGCCTCGTCGTACTTCCGGTATCCGGCGGTCACCCCCACATGCGTGGCCTCGGCGTTGCGCGCGGCGGCGATGCTTTGCACCCCCGCGGGCTGCAAAATCAATTCCTGTCGACCCAGAGCCGTGCCTCCCAATGTCTCGGCGTCCTTTTCATAGAGTTGAAAGAAGTCCGCTTGCGAAAAGGGGTCGGGTGCGTTGAGCTGGTAGATGCGCACCACCACGGGCGACGGGCGCCCGTTCAGGTCCGGGTTGACCAGCGGCGAGGCGGTCACGACCACTTCCAGCCGGGCATCGCCGGGCGGCGGCATGGGCACCTCGACCGCCGGCGGTGGCGGCGGTTCGGGGGGCGGTTTGTCCTCGCCACCACCGAACAGACTGCAGCCGGCCAAGGGCAGCAGCGCCAACGGCACCACCCGCCGCCACGCACGCGCCAACCCGCCCCATGCGCCGCGTCGCGCCCAAGGGCGACGGGCGGGCGGCCCAGAAAGCACGAGGAGATACCGGCCAAGCTTAAACCGTCGCATACGCGTGTCGCCACAAACACTTGTATTGTAATATATAGCAGCCCATTCACCCCCCACACAAGCGGCTTTGCACCCAACGCGCCACACGACAGCGTTGCGTCGTCATACAACCGCAATAGCAAACGCCCTTTTGCTGCGCCGCCGAAGACGGTATGGTCCGCGCACTCTTTCCCGTTTGCCTGCCTGGAAAGCCGTGGCGTGCCCCGTTCCGGGGCTCACCTGCCGGGGCGCGACATCACGGATCGTCGCCTCCAAACCGGTCCGGCCGGGCTCCCATCCCTCCGAGAAGGACATACGACCTCCATGGACCTGAACAAGATTCCCGTCGGCATCAACCCGCCCGAAGACGTCAACGTGATCATTGAGGTGCCGCTACGCCACGATCCGGTGAAGTACGAGGTGGATAAGGACTCCGGTGCCATGTACGTGGACCGATTCCTGCACACCGCTATGCACTACCCCGTCAACTATGGTTTCATCCCGCATACCCTGTCCGATGATGGTGACCCGCTGGACGTCATGGTGATCGGTCGCATTCCGGTGGCCGTGGGCTGCGTGATGCGGGTGCGCCCCATCGGCGTGATGCGCATGCAGGACGAGGCCGGCATGGACGAGAAGCTGCTCGGCGTGCCGCACTCCAAACTGCACCCCTACCACGACAACGTCATGCACTATAAGGACGTGCGGCCGATCGAATTGCAGCGCATCGAGCACTTCTTCGTTCACTACAAGGACCTGGAAGAAGGCAAATGGACCAAGGTGCTGGGCTGGGAGGGTCCGGAGGAAGCCTTCCAGGTGGTCACCCAGGCCATCGAGGCGGCCCAGAACGCGAAAGAATAGAGCGCACGGGTTATACCGCCCGACGAAAGACAAATTTACGTCGGGCGGCCGGCGCGCCCCGGCACCGCTTCATGGTGTCACGTTAGAGTCTGAGGCAGAATCTGAGGCCGACGCCGCCCCCGGTGCCGCTTCGCGGCATCGAGTCCGTAGATTGGAGACCCGAAAGGCGCCCGGGGCAGCGTATGGCCTTTGCCTTGATGAGTCAGGGCAAAGGCCGGCTGGCACTTGAGCCGAGCCGCGCGGCCCCGTCCGCGTCGGATATCGCACCGGCCCAAGGCCGGTACCTTTCTTACTGCAGTTGCGTTTTTGTACGTTTTCTGCGGAGGTGGATAGCGGCTTGTGCTTGATGCCGTCATCGCCAGCCGACCCACGCCCCGACGAAGGCCGGGCGGGCCATAGCGGCTTGAGCGCCGAGGGAAACAAAGCATCAAGGTCGAAGGGTCGCTTGGCCATCCCCGTAGCGACTCACGAACCGCGAGTCTGCGCACCCTAATGTGAGTCGCGGCACCATCAATGCCCGGACGTCGGCACCGGTTAAGAATTGTGCAGGGAAAAAAGGATGGCGCGCTTGAAGGGATTCGAACCCCTGACCTTCGCCTCCGGAGGGCGACGCTCTATCCAGCTGAGCTACAAGCGCAAACAAGTCTCACACCGCTTCAAGGATCGCGCCGCGAGAGAGCCGGACAATAGCCCATCATCGGAGCCGGCGCAATCGCGGTTTTCAAGCGCAAACCGTTCTCATTATGGGCTTGGAATAGGAGGCTACCGGGGTCCGGCGGCGAAAGAAAGAGACAGGCGATAACGCCGCCCGACGAAAGAAAAGAAGAGACTTCTTACGTCTAGCGGCCGGCGCGACCGTGCTGGCGCGGTCGTGCCGACCGACCGACAAAAAATCAACCTTTTCGTCGGTCGGTATGTGACCCGCCGCGAGAACGGCCGGTCCATTGCGGCGCGCGGCGCGGGTGTTTAAAACCGACCCCATGACCGACCGAGTGTTCGATGTCGATGACCTTTCGGCCACCGCCCGCTTGGCGGCGGTGCTGGCGGCCAGTGCCCGGCCCGGCGATCTGCTGGCCCTGTGGGGCGATCTGGGCAGCGGCAAGACGGCCTTGGCACGCGCCCTGATCCGGGCGCGCACCGGCGATCCGGACGAAGAGGTACCCAGTCCCACCTTCACCTTGCTTCAGGTCTATGATGGAGCCGATGGAGTGCCCGTGTTCCACTACGATCTCTATCGTCTGGAGCGGCCGGAGGATGTCTGGGAACTGGATCTGGAGGACGCTCTCGCCAGCGGTGTCACGCTGATCGAATGGCCCGAGCGTCTGGGGTCGCTGCTGCCTGTCGACCGTCTGGATGTGCGCCTGGAGGAGGTAGCCGGTGACCCGAGCGGGCCCGCGCGCCAGATAACCCTGAGTCCGCGCGGCGCCTGGACGAGCCGCATGAAGGAGATTGATGACCATGCCGCTGGGTAAGCCGGCGCTCGCCTCTGGGGCGACGGATCTGGATCGAGACCGCGCGCGGGCCGTCCTCCTGGCGCGCGCCGGTTGGGTGGCGGAGGACGGCCGCCCGCTCGCCGGCGATGCCTCGTTCCGCACCTATGTCCGTTTGCACCGGGGCGACCGCCGCGCCGTGTTGATGGATGCGCCGCCCGTCCACGAGGACACCACGCCGTTCGTCCGCGTCGCCCGTCATCTGGTGACGCTCGGCTATTCCGCGCCTAGGATCCTGGCCGAGGATGCCGGACACGGATTCCTGCTGCTGGAGGATCTGGGCGACGATACCTTCACGCGCTGCCTCGCGGCCGGCGACGACGAGGCGGCGCTATACACCCTGGCCGTGACCCTGCTGATCGATCTGCATCGTCGTCCGGCAGCCGAAAGCGTGCCGCCCGGCCTTGTGCCCCCTTATGACGACACCCGCCTGCTGGAGGAAGCGCGCCTGCTGACCGACTGGTATGCTCCGGCGGTCATGGGCACGCGCCTGAAACCGACGGCGGTGGCGGACTACGAGGCCCTCTGGCGGGCGGTTTTCCCGGTCGCGCGTGCGGTGCCCGAGACGCTGGTGTTGCGCGACTTTCATGTGGACAACCTGATGCGGCTGGAGGACCGACCGGGTGTCCGCGCCTGCGGACTCCTCGACTTTCAGGATGCCGTCGCCGGGCCGGTGACCTACGATCTTGTGTCGCTTTTGGAGGACGCCCGGCGCGACATCGACCCGGCCTTGGTGGCGACCCTGCGGGCGCGCTACCTGGATGCCTTCCCGGTGCTCGATCCAGAGGCGGTCGGCGCAAGCTGGGCGGTGCTGGCGGCGCAGCGGCATGCCAAGGTCATCGGCATCTTCACCCGCCTGCATCGGCGCGATGGCAAGCCGCACTACCTGCCGCATATCGCCCGGGTCTGGCGCCTGCTCGACACGGCCTTGTGCCATCCAGTCTTGTCCAGTCTGCGGGCCTGGTTTGACATCCATGTGCCGCCATCACGGAGGGTTACACCGTCATGATCCGTGCCGGCCATCAGCCCGTGGCCATTCCGCCGGTGGGCGACGTGCCCATCCCGCGTCGCGCGATGGTGCTGGCGGCCGGCCTGGGAACCCGGATGCGGCCGATCACGGACACGGTACCGAAGCCCCTGGTGCGGGTGCGTGGCCGTACCCTGATCGACACCACCCTGGACCGACTGGACGAGGTGGGCGTGGAGGCCTGCGTGGTCAACGTGCACCATCTGGCCGATCAGGTGCGCGCCCACCTGGCGCGCCGCGCCAGACCGCAGGTGCTCATTTCCGACGAGACCGACCGCCTGATGGAAACCGGCGGCGGTGTGCGCAGGGCCTTGCCGTTGCTCGGCGATGATCCGTTCTTTGTGATCAACAGCGATGTGATGTGGCTGAACGGTGTGCGTCCGGCCCTGACCCGGTTGGCGGAAGCCTGGGACGACGCGCGCATGGATGCCCTGCTGCTGGTGCTGCGGCTGGTGGGGGCCCATGGCTACGAGGGGCCCGGTGACTTCTTCGTCGATCCCCTGGGGCGGCCGCGCCACCGGCGATCCCACGAGATCGCGCCGTTCGTTCATGCCGGGGTGCAGGTCCTGTCGCCCCGCCTGTTCGAGGACACCACCGACGAGCCGTTCTCCCTGAACCGGCTGTACAATCAGGCCCTGGATGAGGACCGCCTCTGGGCCTTGCCGCACGATGGCGAGTGGTATCATGTGGGCACGCCGGCTGGCCTTGATCTGGCGGAACATCGGCTGGGTGAACGCAGCCCGTGCAGTGACCAATGAGGCAAGAAGGCTGAGGGCATGGCGGACGGGCCGCGTGTATTCACCATCGACCCGGGCCGGCCATTCGTGGACGTGCTGGCGGCGGGCTTGCTGACGCGGTTTGGAGGGGCGGCGCCGGATGGCGACCCCTTGGCGATAACCGCCGTCACCGTCCTGTTGCCGACCCGGCGCGCCTGCCGGACGCTCCGCGAGGCGTTCCTGCGCCAGGGGGGCGGTCGCGCCCTTCTGCTGCCGCGCATGCTGCCGCTCGGCGACGTGGATGAGGACGCCTTGGCGATCGAGGCCGGCTCGGATTGGGGTGACCCAACCGCCCTGGCGGACCTGCCGCCGGTCCTGCCCGACCTGCGCCGCCGTTTACTGCTGGCCCGCCTGATCGCTGCCCATCCACCGGGGCCGGATTCGCGCCCCCCCACGCCGGAGCAAGCCGCGCGGCTGGCGGTCGAGCTGGGCCGGTTGCTGGACCAGGTGCAGACCGAGCGTCTGTCCTTGAAGGCCCTCGATCGGCTGGCGCCGGAGCCGTTCGCCGCCCATTGGCAAGTCACCGTGCGATTCCTGTCTGTGTTGTCGGAGGTCTGGCCGGACGTGGTGGCGGCCGAGGGATGCCTCGATCCCGTCGACCGCCGCGACCGGCTGATGACCGCCCAGGCCGCGCGCTGGGCCGAGCACCCGCCGCCGGGGCCGGTGATCGCCGCTGGCTCCACCGGCTCCATTCCGGCGACCGCCGACCTGCTGGCGGTGGTGGCGGGCCTGCCCCGGGGCGCGGTGGTGCTGCCGGGGCTGGACCGGTCCATGGACGAGACCAGTTGGGCGGCGCTGGAGCCGTCCCATCCGCAGTACGGTTTGCGGCGTCTGCTGGGGCGTCTGGGCGTGGACCGGCGCGCGGTGACCACCTGGCCGGCCCCCGCCCCCGCCCCCGCCTCCGCCATGACGCCGCAGCAGGCCCAGGCCATCCAGGCGCGCCGCGCCCTCGTCACCGAGGCCCTGCGTCCCGCCGCCACCACCGACGCCTGGCGAAAGGCACCCGCCTTGCCGGCCGCCGCGCTCGCGGGGGTGGCGCGGGTGACCTGCCCCGGCCCGCGTGAGGAGGCCGAGGCCATCGCCCTGATGATGCGCGAAACGCTGGAGCATGCCGACCGTACCGCCGCGCTGGTCACCCTCGACCGCGACCTGGCGCGGCGGGTGGCCTCCAGCCTGGGACGCTGGGGCCTGACCCTGGATGATTCCGCCGGTCAGCCCCTGTCGGTGACCGAGCCGGGCAGCTTCCTGCGGCTGCTGGCGCGGGCGGCGGCCGAGGATCTGGCCCCGGGGCCGCTGCTGGACCTGTTGCGTCATCCCCTGGCGGCCGGGGGCCAGGATGTGGCGCGCTTCCGGGATCAGGGCCGGCGCCTTGAGGCGCGAGTGCTGCGTGGACCGCGCCCGCCGGCGGGGATCGCCGGCCTGCGACGGGTGGCGCGGACGCGCGGTGTGCCGGAGGACTCCGGCCTGATGCGGTTTCTGGATCGGCTGGAGCGCATTTTGGGACCGTTCCTGGCCATGATGGCCGGCCCCGATGTAACGCTGCGGGCCTTGGTCGAGACCCATATGGCCTGCGCCGAGGCCCTGGCCGCCAGCCGTGATGACCCTGGTCCGCTACGCCTCTGGGCCGGACCGGCGGGCGAGGCGGCCGCCCTGTTCGCGGCCGACCTGGCGGCGGCCGCAGAGGGCTTGCCGGCCATGACCCCGCGCCACTATCCGGACCTGTTGGACGCCCTGATGGTCGGCCGGGTGGTGCGTCCACCCCAGGGCGGGCATCCGCGCCTGTCCATCCTGGGACCGTTGGAGGCGCGCGCCTGGCAGGCCGATCACATGATTCTGGGGGGGCTGAACGAGGGCTCCTGGCCGCCCGCCGTGACCGCCGATCCCTGGATGAGCCGGCCCATGCGCGCCGCCTTCGGCCTGCCGCCGCCCGAGCAGCGCATCGGCCTGTCGGCGCACGACTTCGCGCAAGCGGTCTGCGCGCCCCGGGTGACGCTGACCCGGGCGGAGCGCGTGGAGGGCACGCCCACGGTGCCGTCCCGCTGGCTGTTGCGGCTGGACGCGGTGACCGAGGCCCTGGGGTTGGGCGAGGCCTGGCGGGCGGCGGCCGGGCGGGGCGCGCCCTGGCTGGCGCTGGGCGCGCGCCTGCGGGCGGTGGACACCATCGCGCCGTTGCCGCCGCCGGCCCCCACGCCCCCGGTGGAGGCGCGCCCCGATCGCCTGTCGGTCACCCGCATCGAGACCTGGATGCGCGATCCCTACGGGATTTATGCCCGGTTCATCCTGGGGCTGGAGGCGCTGGACGATCTCGACCGGCCCCTGGGCGTGCAGGACTACGGCGTTCTGGTGCACGATGCCCTGGAACGCTTCCGTCGGGCATGGCCCGGGGACCTGCCCATGGACGCCGAGGCCGAACTGCTTCGCCTGGGGCGCGAGGCATTCGCCACGCACATGGAGAGCGCCGCCGTGGCCGCCTTCTGGTGGCCGCGCTTCGAACGCACGGCGCGTTGGATCATCGAACAGGAGCGTGCCCGCGCGGATCGCCTTCGCCGGGTGCATGTGGAAATCGCGGGCGAGATGCCGCTGCCCGGCTTGGCGAGGCCCTTCACCCTCACCGCGCGCGCCGATCGGATCGAGGAGGATCACGATGGGTCCGTGGTGATCGTCGATCACAAGACCGGAACGCCGCCGTCGAAACGAGAGGTGGCGGCCGGCTATGCCCCTCAGTTGCCGCTGGAAGCGGCGATGATCGCCGCTGGTGCCTTCGACGATGTGCCGCCTGGCTCCGTGACGGGGCTGGAGTACTGGCGTCTCGGCGGTCGCCGCGACCAGCCTGGCGAGGTTCGGCCGGTGGCGGACGATCCCGAGGATCTGGCGCGGCGGGCGCTGGCCGGGCTGACGGCGCTGGTGACCCTCTATGCCCGTCCCGACACACCCTATCCGGCCCGCCCGGTGCCCGATGTGGCGCCGCGCTACTCGGACTACGAACACCTGGCTCGGGTGCGGGAATGGGCGGCGGCCGGGGAGGAGGGGGAATGACGGGCGTTCCGACGTCATCCCCCGGTCCCCTGGATCCGGTTGCCCTCGCCGGGCGGGAGCAGCGCCGGGCGGCGGACCCAGCCGCCTCGGCCTGGGTGGCGGCGAGCGCCGGCTCGGGCAAGACCAAGGTGCTCACCGACCGCGTGCTCAACCTCCTGCTGGAGGACACCTCGCCCGAGCGCATCCTCTGCCTGACCTTCACCAAGGCCGCCGCCGCCGAGATGGCCAACCGGGTGTCGGCGCGGCTGGCCGGGTGGGCGGTGGCCGATGACGCCACACTGGCGCGGGCGCTGACGGACCTGGCCGGACAGGCGCCCCCGGCAGAGCGCATGGCCCTGGCCCGGCGCCTGTTCGCCCGGGTTCTGGACACGCCGGGGGGCATGCGCATCCAGACCATTCATGCCTTCTGCCAATCGGTGTTGCGCCGCTTTCCCTTGGAGGCCGGCCTGTCGCCGGGCTTTCGGGTGATGGACGAACGCGCCGCCGCCGAGGCCGCCGAGGTGGCCCTGCGCCGGGTGCTGGAACAGGCGCGGCTGGGCGATCCGGCGACGGATGCCTTGTCCCAGGCGCTGGCCGTGGTGACCGCGCGCGTCAGCGAGGATCGCTTTCCCAAGCTGATGGCGGCCATGAGGCGCGCGGCGCCCCGCCTGCGCCGGCTGTTCGCGGTCCGAGGCGGGCTTGCGTCTGTGTGCCAGGCGACCGGGGCGCGACTGGGGGTGGCCGAGGACGAGACGCCCGAGAGCCTCATCGCCGCCGCCTGCGCCGACGGAGCCTTCGACGGACCAGGCTTGCGCGCGGCGGCGGCTGTGCTGACCGACAAAGGGGGCAAGACCGACGCCAAGCGGGCCAAGGCCCTGGCTGCCTTCCTGGCAGCGACAGCGGAGGCGCGGCCCGACGCGCTGGCGGTCTATCGCACGGTGTTCTTCGACAGCAAGGGACTGCCCCGGCCGGTGGACAAGCTGTCGGCGACCAAGGCCGTGCGGGAGGCTCATCCGGAGGTCCTGGATACCTTGGCCGCCGAGCAGGCGCGCCTGGTCCGGCTGGCGGATCGCTGCCGTGCCGCCACGGTGGCCGTGGCGACCACCGCCCTGCTGACCGTGGCCGACGCCTATCTGCGCACCCTGGCGATGCTGAAGGAGGCGCGCGGGCTGCTGGACTTCGATGACCTGATCCATCACACCCGCGCGCTGCTGGAACGCGCCGACGGCGCCGCCTGGGTGCTCTACAAGCTGGACGGCGGCCTTGACCACCTGCTGATCGACGAGGCCCAGGACACCAGCCCCGACCAATGGGCGGTGGCCCGGGCGTTGACCGAGGAGTTCCACGCCGGGATGGGGCGCGAGGGACCGCATGGGGATACCATCCCGCCACGCCGCACGGTGTTCGCGGTGGGGGATCGCAAGCAATCCATCTACAGCTTCCAGGGCGCCGATCCCGAGGGCTTCGAGGCCATGCGCACCCGGGTCGCCGACCGTGTGCGCGCCACCGGCGCGCGCTTCGAGGACGTGGGGCTGCATGTCTCCTTCCGCTCCACCCCGGCGGTGCTGGAGGTGGTCAACCGGGTGTTCGCCCGGGACGACGCCCGCGACGGCGTGGCCGCCAGCGCGGCGGAGGACATCACCCATATCCCGGCGCGGGTGGGACAGGCGGGCCTGGTGGAGCTTTGGCCGCCCCTGGACCCGCCGGCCACGCCCGATCCCGATCCCTGGAAGCCGCCGGTGGAGCGCCTGCGGGTGGAAAGCGCGCCCACCCGCCTGGCGCGCCTGATCGCCCGGCGCATCCATCGCATGATCACCGGTGTCGATGGACGGGGAGACGAGCGCCTGGAGGCCCGCGATCGCCCCATCCGGGCCGGCGACGTGCTGGTGCTGGTGCGGCGGCGGACGGCCTTCGTCGGCGACCTGACCCGGGCGCTCAAGACCCTGGGTGTTCCGGTGGCCGGCGCCGACCGCATGGTCCTGACCGAGCAGATGGCGGTCATGGACCTGATGGCCCTGGGCAACGCCTTGCTGCTGCCCGAGGACGACCTCACCCTGGCCACGGTGCTCAAGGGGCCGTTGATCGGTCTGACCGAGGACGAGGTGTTTACCCTGGCGTGGGGGCGCGGCCGGCGGTCGGTGTGGTCGAGGCTCCAGGCGCATGCCGGTGCCGACACCGCCTTCGGCCGGGCGTGGCGATGGCTGGCCGACCTGATGACTCTGGCGGATCGGGTGCCGCCTCATGAGCTGTTCGTGCATGTGCTGGACCGCCTGGACGGGCGGCGCGCGCTGATCGCCCGCCTGGGGACCGAGGCCGAGGACCCCATCGACGAATTCCTGGCCCAGGCCCTGGCCCATGACCGGGAGCAGGCGCCGTCCCTGGGGGCGTTCCTCCGGGGGATGGCCGTGGCCGGGACCCAGATCAAGCGCGACCTGGATCACGGCGGCGAGGCGGTGCGGGTGATGACCGTGCACGGCTCCAAGGGGTTGCAGGCGCCGGTGGTGATCCTGCCCGACACCCTGGGCATGCCGCCGGCCGGGGACACCCAGGTCTACTTCGATGGCCCGGGCGACGATGCCCTGCTGTTCTGGCCGCCGCGCGCCGCCGACCGCGAGCCCGCCGTCACCCAGCCCCTGCACGAGGCCCACCTCGCGGCGCAGGAGCGGGAGTATCGCCGTTTGCTCTACGTGGCCATGACGCGCGCCGAGGATCGGTTGATCCTCTGTGGCTGGCGGACTCGCCAGGTGGCCCGCGCGGGCTGCTGGTATCACCTGGTGGCGCGGGCGCTGGAGGGCTTCGCCGTCAGCGACCCGGCGCCGGATCCCGAGTTGATGGTCGCCGGGGTGGCGGAGGAAGACGCCGTGATCCGGCGCCATCGCGGTGATCAGACCCATCCCCCGCGCACCGATGGCATGGGGGCGGGCGGAGCGATGGCCGACCTCGAGGATGCGGAGCCGCCCTGGCTGTGGTCGGAACCGGCGCCCGAACCCCGGCCTTCGCGGCCGCTGGCGCCCTCTCGACCGGCCGTCGAACCGGCGGCCGCCGCGCCGCTGGTCCCCGCCGGCGCGGCGGATCCCTACAGGCGCGGGCGCCTGGTCCATGGCTTGCTACAAACCTTGCCCGACCTGACGGCCGAGGCGCGCGCGGCGGCGGCGCGGGCCTTCCTGGCGCGCCCGGCCCACGGTCTGGACGACGCGGCCGTGGAGGCCCTGACCGGGGAGGTTCTGGGGGTGCTGGACGATCCGGCCCTGGCACCCCTGTTTGGTCCCGGCTCCCGCGCCGAGGTGCCGGTGGTGGGCGTGGTGGCGGGCGAGGTGGTTTCCGGCCAGGTGGACCGTCTGGTGGTGACCGATGACCGGGTGATGGTGCTGGACTTCAAGACCAACCGGCCGCCGCCCACCGACCCGGAGAAGGTCCCGCTGGTCTACCGGCGGCAGATGGCGCTGTACCGCGCCGTGCTGCGCCAGGTCTATCCCGATCGTTCGGTCGCCTGCGCCCTGATCTGGACCGTCGGACCGAGAATGATGGTTTTGGCGGAAGGGTCGCTTGAAGAAACGGTCGACCCGGCGTCATTGGGTCGGGACCGTCCGATAGGTATTCGGCCCCGGCGGAGCGACTTATAGCGGGGGGGCGGCCGCTGCTCTCCAGCCGCACCCCCGAGTCCCGCTCGAGAACGCGTCCATGACGGATCGCCGGGCCTTGGCGCGCATCGTCAAACGCTCCGCTCCCGAAGAAGTTTACCGGAGGTGTCCACCGGTTTGGAAAAGGGGCACCCTCTCAAAGCCCGTCGAACAAAGCTGTCGACAGATAGCGCTCGGCGAAGGACGGCAGCACCACGACAATGCGCTTGCCGGCCCAGCCGTCGCGCCGGCCCACTTCCACGGCGGCGGCCAGGGCGGCGCCGGAGGAGATCCCCACCGGCAAGCCTTCCAGCCTGGCCACCTCCCGGGCGGTCGTGAAGGCGGTTTCGTTGCTGATCCCCAGCACCTCGTCGTAGATCTCCCGGTTCAGGATCTCGGGGATAAAGTTGGCGCCGATGCCCTGGATCTTGTGCGGTCCCGGCTTACCGCCCGCCAGCAAGGGGCTGTCCTCCGGCTCCACCGCAATCATACGCAACTCCGGATAGCGTTCCTTCAGAACCTCGCCCACCCCAGTGATGGTGCCGCCGGTGCCCACGCCGGAAATGATGGCGTCCACCGCGCCGCCGGTGTCACGCCAGATTTCCTCGGCGGTGGTTGCCCGATGCACGGCCGGGTTGGCGGGATTCTGGAACTGCTGCAACAGGATCGCGCCGGGGATGGAGGCCACCAGTTCCTCGGCGCGCGCCACCGCGCCGTTCATGCCCTGGGGACCGGGCGTCAGGTCCAGTTCCGCGCCCAGCAGTTTCAGCATCTTGCGCCGCTCGACGGACATGGTCTCCGGCATGGTGAGGATCAGCCGGTACCCCTTGGCGGCGCAAACGAAGGCCAACGCGATCCCGGTGTTGCCCGAGGTCGGCTCCACCAGCGTGGCCCCTGGTTTCAGGCGGCCGTCGGCTTCGGCGGCCTCGACCATCGACAGGCCGATGCGGTCCTTGACCGAGGCCAGCGGATTGAAGAACTCGCATTTGCCGATGATCTCCGCCTCAACGTCCCGGGCCTTGGCGAAGCGGGACAAACGCACCAGCGGCGTGGCACCGACGGTATCGGTGATGCTGTCATAGATCTGGCCGCGAAAGGCGGCACGGGCGGACTCGGGCGTGGCCATGGCGAAAAACTCCAGATTTGAACCGTTGTTTTCGTATGTAATCCGACTGTTCACCGTATTTAGTCATTCCGGGCGGCGATACCAGCGCAAAAACGGGTCACGGGCCAGCAACCCACGCCGACAGGTCCGCGAGGCAGCACCCCCCTTCCCCGACCGATCCCGATGAGCTAGGAACCTGGGCCATGTCACTGTTGCGCTCCATTGCCACCGTCGGCGGCTTCACCCTGCTGAGCCGCGTCACTGGGTTCCTGCGGGATATCCTGGTGGCGGGGATCCTGGGGGCCGGCACGGTCTCCGACGCCTTTTTCGTGGCGTTCCGCTTCCCCAACCTGTTCCGCCGGCTGTTCGCGGAAGGCGCCTTCCAGGCCGCCTTCGTGCCCTTGTTCGCCGGCCTGCTGGAGACGGAGGGCCGGGCCGAGGCACGCCGCTTCGCCCAACGCGCTTTCAGCGTCCTGGCGGTGATCCTGCTGGTCTTCACGGCGGCCATCGAGGTCGCCATGCCTCTGGTCATGGTGGTCATCGCCCCCGGCTTCGACGCCGTCCCCGGCAAGATGGAGCTGGCCACGGACCTGACCCGCATCGCCTTCCCTTATCTGCTGTTCATCAGCCTGGTCTCGCTGCTGTCGGGGGTGCTGAACTCCCTGGGGCGGTTCGCGGCGGCGGCGGCGGCGCCGATCCTGCTCAACCTGACCCTGATCGGCGCCCTGCTGGGCCTGACGCCCTGGGTGGAAACGCCCGGCCACGCCCTGGCCTGGGGCGTGTTCACGGCCGGCATCATCCAGTTCGCCTGGCTGGCCTGGCATTGCCGCCGCGCCGGCATGCCCATCACCCCCATCCGCCCCACGCTGACACCGCGCGTCCGCACCCTGGGCAAGCGCATCCTGCCGGTGGTCCTGGGGGGCAGCCTGTATCAGATCAACCTGTTGATCGGGACCATCCTCGCCTCTTTGCTGGCCGACGGCGCCGTATCCTGGCTGTACTACGCCGATCGCGTCACCCAGTTGCCCCTTGGAGTCGTTGGGGTGGCGGTGAGCACCGCCCTGCTGCCGCTGCTGTCGCGCCAACTCAAGGCGGGGCACTGGGAGGCTGCCGCCCACAACCAGAACCGAGCGCTGGAGGTGGCCTTGCTGCTGACCCTGCCAGCGGCGGCGGCGCTGATGGTCATCCCCAGCCCCGTGATCGGCGCCCTGTTCGAGCGCGGCGCCTTCACGCCCGCCGACACGGCGGCCACGGCGGCGGCCCTGGCGGCCTTCGCCAGCGGCTTGCCCTCCTACGTGCTGGTCAAGGTGCTGGCGCCGGCCTTCTTCGCCCGCGAGGACACGGTGACCCCGGTGCGAGTCGCGGCGGTCGCCATGGCCGCCAACGTGATCCTGAACCTTATCCTGATGCAGATCTGGGGGCATGTGGGGATCGCGCTCGCGGCGTCCCTGTCCAACTGGGGAAACGCCCTGGCGCTCGCCTGGATCCTGCACCGACGCGATCAGCTCGTCCTGGACGCGCGCCTGAAGGCCCGTCTGCCACGCATCGCCCTGGCGACGGCGCTGATGAGCGCGGCGCTGGCCCTTGGAGCCTGGGCGCTGACCTCTCCCCTGGCGGCCGGCGACTCGTGGCCTGCCCTGGGGCGGCCCCTGGCCCTGGCGGTCCTGGTGACGGGCGGGATGCTTGTCTACGGCCTCGCCGCCCAGCTTTCGGGCGCCGCCCGCCTGGGCGAAATCAAGGCCATGCTGCGGCGGCGGGGAAAAGGAAGCGAGGCGGCATGATCAGGCCACGCGGCCGAACGTTCGCGCCGTCAGCAACACCCGCCCCACGGCGGACACGGCGCACAGGCCGGCCATGATCCAGGCCAGCATCGGGAACCATGCCGGCCACAGGCAGAAAGCGACGAAAAAAGAAATCGTCTCAGAGCCTTCCATCAATCCGGTCATGTAATACAGCGACTTTCGGCCCTGGGCCTCGGTGGTGAGTCCATGGCGCTCGGCCAGGACGGCATGGGCCAGGAAGGTGGTGCCGGTGCCGATGAAC
>Ga0126339_10000076_pt1 | contig 35253 bp, 17 predicted proteins | sample OrbTmetagenome_2_FD_92532 | JGI IMG/M metagenome (GOLD analysis project Ga0126339, IMG submission 92532) | Coral microbial communities from Petempiche,Puerto Morelos, Mexico - Orbicella T R C metagenome | ecosystem: Host-associated > Invertebrates > Cnidaria > Coral | place: Petempiche,Puerto...
TATATATATTTATCAGAAGAATGTTGCTGTTTTATCACAAAGAGCTGGAAAGCTTTGATGGCGTGCGATTTGACTGCAGGTAAGCTTTTAGAGAATAAAAAATATATTTGACTTATTTAGAAAGAGTTGGTTCTGGCAATGTGCAGTGAATTCCATTTTGAATGTGTCCCAGCTAGATTCCCTTGTTTTGTTCTGTATGAAACATCATCATGTGGCTGCGGCCCCCCCGCCTCTCCCCACCATGTCTTCAGTATTTCAGCGAGTGTTGTTCCCCCCCGGCCTTATCTTCAGTATTGCCACGAATATGGGTAGTAGGGAAGATCAAATAAAAAGAAACGCTACTGATATCCATCTTGGTAGGTGAGTAGTTTTATCTCAGATGAATTATTTGTCTTTGTTTAAATTTTCATAACAAAAGATGTCTTAGTTACATGTATTTGGGGTTATAGTGCAGCCCTTTGTGTTAACTGCTATATGTTTTGGAAGGCAATGTTATTGAAATTCTTCTATTTGTAATGTACATTGTGTGAGTCAATTTAAAACCACCACACCCCCCTCCCCTGTGGCAACCACCATTAGACATAAAACATTGGGTGATTCCAGAAAATGTTCATACCCTACTGCAGGCAGCATGATCATTTTAACCTCCCCTTGCCTTTGAAAATTCCAAAATGCTCTGCCCCCAATGCCCTCTGAATTCCAAAATTGTTAAACCCCCCTCTCTTCCACTCGGACAAAAAACATTCAATTTCTCTTTATAACGTTTCAATGGAAGTAACAGCCTTTTGGTAAAAAATAACTTCAAGTTTACAGGATTGATTTCTTGTTAAAGTGTTTCATGTGCAGCCATAAAAAGTGGAAAAGTTTTAAGGGAGGCATTCAGAAATATGTAGCTATGTGGGTTACTCAATTTAATTCAAAAATATAACTAGCGTAATGGAATCTTGTGTCTATTTAGAACATTTGTAGTAAATCAAGGATTCGCGTTGGTTATTGACTCTTATGAGATGTTGTGGCTCCTAACAAAGCCAATTTTAGCAACCTACAGTGCAATAACGAATCTGCATTCGACGAAGCAGGGGTTGGTGGCTGCTAAAAGAGCCGTTGTTTAATATTTGGTTGCAGCACCTTCAGCCTCCACCACAGCTGGAATCACCTTGTGCAGAACGGGATTTATATATTTTGCACTTTTCTCCCGTGTGATTCTCCTTTCCCAGAACTTCTTGATCCCATCCACCAGTTCTTGCTTGTTGAGTGGTTTCACCTTCGATTCCAAGAAGAACTTAAGCTCATGTCACATGTCCTCGATTGGGTTAAAGTCAGGACTCTCCAGGGAGAGTACACCACCAGTTAATGTTGTGTTCCTTGAAGAAGGTCTAGGCTTGTCTGGATGTGTGCGTCGGGTTGTTATCTTGGATAGAACGGTGATCAGGAAGTCTTTCTCTGATGAATGGAACAAGCGTGGTCTCTAGGATGTTACAAAAATTAATAGATCAGCATCCGTGATACCATCAAAGATGCAAATCTCTGTGGCACCATGTCTGCTAATTCCTCCCTAGACGTGAACCTTTAGTGAGTGCTTTGCCTTGGGCTTTCGCTTGGTCGGCTCATTGAACTTCCAGTAAGGTGTGTGCTGGTAATATGCAAGGGAAATGGAGCACTTGTCACTTAAAATCACGTTGTGGAAAGTGTTGCCTCTCTCCTGGACTCATTGTGTGTACTCCAACCGCTTGATTTTGTTGACATCTCATATAAGCTGGCAGTATCTAGTCCACTGTAGAGGCAGGTCTTGCTGCTTGCATTATCTTCGCACAGTTGATGAACTAACAGCCACTCCCTGTTTTACCAGCTTCTTCTTGATCTGGGCACTTGTCATCTCATTGTTATTTTGCATTTGCTGATCTATAAAGGCTTTCGCTTCTACAGACAGCTTTTGTGATCTCCCAGAGCGTGGTAGGTTTGTAACGGAAGCGGTAATGCGCAGCTTTTTGATAATGCGAGTAACACTAGGATAAACCTTTGCGTAAAGAGTGGGTTTCAGGCAGGAAACTTTGTGTGTTTTATACCAAAGGAAAGAGGGGGTTTCAACACGTGTAGAGTGAATAACAGCAAGGAACTACCACAACAAGTTTGTTGCAGCTTTCATGCTTTTGGGTTTTGGAATTATAATAACAGTTAAGCATTAATTTGACAATAAGCAGGTAACTGGGGTAGGTAGGTAGAACAGTTGATCCAGTATATTAAGCAAAACTTGGCAGTTGTAATGCTGACTTTACAGAGAGAATATTCATGTAGTCACTCAAACATTTGTAGTGAAGTCACAAGTGATAAATAGAGCGAATGTTTATTTAAAATTTCTAAACGAATTTCTGGGAAGAGCGAGTTATTGCTCAAAAATTCGCAGCACATTTTCGGGAAGAACGAATTATGGTTCGCACATTTACAAGAAATTTTTGGGAAGAGTGTATTATTGTTCAAAAAATCCTGTGGATTGAAACAATAGGTGTCACAAATTTGTGGCAAAAATCAACGAAATATCATTTCAAACGAATTTTCCTTGAAAAGCCACTAAAAGTCAGGAATTTTGTCAAAAATCACTTGCATTGGTTTTGCACAGTACTGTAGTACACCGTATCCCACAAAAGCTCTTGGGCTTTCTTTGGGGAAGCAAAATGGACAAAAAAGAACTGCATTGTATCAAAAACCATGTGGAGCGGTTCTAAACTTTCCAAATGTTTGAACAACTTTTAACTACAAATACTTCGATTAAGCTGGATAGGTACTGTAGGTTACTAAGTGAACCCAGTGATGCTTCAAAAGCAATTCCCAATGCTTACTTCAATAAATATGGAAGATCACCGTTTCTCTTGAAATGCAACTGTTGCAGAAAAAACATAGACATTTATTTAATGTTTCCCTCTTTTACTTACATGTAGAACTTCTAGATTTATTTAATAACTTAGTGAATTACGAGACCAATGTAAGGGTGACTGCTTCAAAGGTGACTTGACCATATGGAACAACAAAGGTATCACTATCGAAGGAAAATCTTGTAAGGGGAAAATTTTCCGGCATTTTGTCCAAGATGCAGTATAATGATTGTTACTCACTCTTCCAAGCAAAATGGGAAGCAGAACCAATTTATCAGTTCAATCATGGTCCAAAAAAACCCCCCCCCCCCCCACCCCCTTGCCAACAAACAGAATAACTTATTTGAGAACATCTCAAAGATGTTGGCAGACAATAAATTAACACAATTCTCTTTTAAACTACTTCATAGGATACTATAAATTATGTAGTAACCAAAAAGGAACTTACATTAAACCTGATGATGAATGTTTTTTTTGTAAATGCTTAGATTTTCTTTAACACACATTCCTCGCTGTTCTGTTGCCAGGGACTTTAACCATCAATTAATGATGATGTGGTTCGACAATGAACTAAAATTAAAATGACTAAGCAGCAGATCCTTTTTAATGATTACACACCAGCTGCAGGATCACAAGGGCTACGGAGGTGGAAATTTGGAATTTTCATAATACTAATGAATAAGTATATAGATGTACAACTGTAAAATGATGAAAAAATTCCCACTAGGTAATCAGTGCAAACAAAAACTAAATATTCGTTGAAAATCAATGGAAGTTAAATAGCTAGGACCTACACTGTAATACCCTGACTTTATTTGTTTGTTGGATATTGCAAAGCTGTGGTAGGGGTAGGGGGCAAAGGAACCACCATAAGGCATCCCCCTTGATGCAGCTCATGGGTCAGGGGAAGGGTATTGAAAATGGATGCTGCCAAGCTAGGAATTTGTATTGATTTAATACAAAGCCAGCGACCTCATGCAAACACGTAGTCAGGATATTGATTCAAGAGTAACTTAGTATTACATGTATACTGCTATTGGATGGAACACAGTATTGTACATTTACATTGTATTTTCCATCCGTGATCACATGTGATACATGTACCTGCACTGGAATGACATTGAGTTATTTTGGTGTTTACAAGCTACATTGTAATTCCTCTTCCTGTAGAATGGTTGCCTTGTAAACACATTTCTTTCACATAATCTGAATGAATTTTGATATTCTATATACTTATTTCATTTCAGATTCCATCATGGAAAATACCAGTGAGAATGGCTGCTGTGAAGCCTGACCAAAAAAGCTCAATGATATCAGTTACTCAGGTGTGAAAATCTTTCAGTTTCTTTATTACATAATTATATTCTTGTAAAGTACGACTGTTGAACATCTGTTCTGAAGCATCTCCTCTCTCACCCCACCACCCCTTGCTTCATCGAGTTTTTGCTCTTGCTCCAATTTATGCGCGGCAAGAACGTGGAAAAGCGCTTTGTACAGGAACACTTGCTACGCATAATGGCCAGCTACCTGGCAAGTTTCTCTTTCAAACTTGACAGCTTTTTGTCAACATCTATAGGCTTGACACTGAATAGCACAGAGCTTATTTTCAACATCTATAGTCTTGACGCTAATTAGCGCACAGCTTGTTTTTGACATCTGTAGGTTTGACACTGGATAGTACACAGCTTGTTTTCAACATCTATAGACTTGACACTAATTAGCGCAAAGCTTGTTTTTGACATTTGTAGTCTTGACACTGAATAGTACACAACTTGTTTTCAACATCTATAGTCTTTTCAGACACTGAATAGTGCACAGCTTGTTTTCAACATCTATAGCCTTGACACTAAATAGTGCATGCAGCTTGTTAAACCAAACAGAAAGATATTGCCTGTGTAATAACAGTCATCTAAAGCAAATACATGTAATAATATGCAGTTATTTTGGTTCAGCTTGTTGTATCTATTGTTTTCATTGTTTCTCATAACAAGTCAAATTACATTAAATTGTGAGGTCACTACATGTACTTTTTGAATGGTTATTACTTTTGAAGTGTCGCTACTTTCAGCATTTTGTAAATAACCATGACATTTAATCGCTTCTTTCATACGGGGATATTACCTTAAGTTAATACATGCAAATTCATTTTTATAGGTTAGTGACCACATGTATTATGTACATGTTTAGTAGATCTAGCACGTAACCCAAGTTATTCTTAATCCCTTGGTTATTGCCATTTTGTCATGCTAGTCTATCAGGTTTCTGGTATCCATTTATAACCCTGGGGGAAGTAAGTTACTGTTTGAGTGAAGTGCTGTGTTCAAGAACATTAAACTCAAGGACATTGGGAAGGTGTCTTAATCTGAGAACCATTTCACTTAGTGTAAGTTATGCCACTGCACCATAAATAATTATACAATATCTAAATTGTTGTATTTCTTCTTTTGAACAGCTGAGGTCAAAATACGTCAGGACGAGACAAGAGGAGGATATTATCCATAAGCTTATTGTAGATAATTGATGATTTTATTGCAATCCAGGACCAGGTAAACACTTGTGTTCTTATGCAGTGATCAAATCAAAACTTAACCTGGTTCCTTCAGGGGAATCCCCCAAAGGGCATCCTTACAGGGTACCCCAAATCACCAAAAATAGGATCATCAAATTCTAGGGTCAGAAAAAATTGAATGGTACCACTTTTTTTTTCCTTTTTTTAAATGATGCACTATTGCTATAGGTTGCCACAGGTCAGGATCCAAAATAGTCAGGGAAATTTTAATTTTTCAAAATCAGGGAAAATTCAGGGAATAAATGGAGAAAATGGGAAGGTTCCCTTTTGTATACCTTGGAAAAAAAAAATAGACCAAACTACTAACTAACTCCAATCGAACAAAAATCCATAGTACAACACACTTTCAACAACTGATCACCAAACTAACTAAAAACAGGCACTGCTCAACTTATACCTCAACTTTCAGTTTTAGGGGATTACAATTCAAAAATGGCAAGGTGAAATGTTTCTTTTTTTTTTTTGCAAATTTTGATAAGCATGATGAGACACAACTTTTGGCACAGTTTAAAACAATTCTGTATGTACATAGGGTTCAGAACTACCTTAAATTTTCAAAAATTTATAACGACCCATCAAAATCTGACTGCTGGAAACTGTTTTGAGCCACCTTAATGAAATTTCCTTATCAACTGACTGACAATGTGTCACTTGGCCAAGACAAATTCTACTCAGGTTTTCAAAGCATCAGTCCTTTCACACTAGGCAAACTACTGAATGCCACTTCAAGTTTTTTCCTTGTGCTTGGCCACTGGACCACTGTTGTTCCTTTGTCACCTCGGAGAATGGGACAGTCACTTCCTCAATCTCCCTCCCACACACTCATCCACCATTCTCCAACCTTGTCGTGATTCACTATTATTTTCCAAGTTTAAATATGTTAAGGTTTAGTTTTGAGTTGATCATTGCATTCTGTGATGTAAACCAAGTTCTGCTTTTAATTTTGAAATACCACAGACATGCTTGCTTGGTCATAATAATATGCTCCCTCATCATAGGCCTGCAATGCATGCAGAGAGTTTTATTATCTAGCTCTCTGCACGCATTGCAGGCCTATGATGAGGGAGCATTGAAGGGGTGAGTGCAAAACCATGCTAAGTGATGATGATTTGGGTGAAAAAAAAAATTTCACAAAAGGGCTTGAATTTTTGCATGTGGTCTTCAATGTAATATAAAAACATGGCCCTGTATTTTTGTCGCTGGTTTTTGCTTTGTTTTCGAGTTATAATGTATGCAAAAATACTTGGCTTTTCCTAGCCATGTCTTTAGGAGTTTATTTGTTGAACAGCAAACAGGCATTTATAGTGTATGAAGTCAAAATCAAATCTCACAGCATATATAGAGCGGAAATCTGGGAACAGATTGTTTACATCGGTTATTGTGACGTGAACACAACACGTGAATCGATCAAGCGTCAAACGAACAAAAAAGAGATGTGCTGCATTAGACCTCTGTCAACTAATATCTTAAGCATCGTATTAAAATACCTTGTATGCCTGCCTGGTGGTTGAGAGGCATCATAAAGTCTCGGTAAACCCATAAGTCATCAGCACGTTTTAAAGAATCAAAATGTGTTCTGAAACTTCGAAGGCAGCTGATATACCGTAATCGTGTCATCTGCGTTCAAAGTCAGATCGAGCCAGGCAGCAAAGTCCAAGAGCAGTTCTTGCCCAAGAGAAATACCCTCTGGTGAGTCATGGCCCAATTGCCAAGTGTTGCTATCGTCAAAGTTTGGAAAGCGAGAACTGGTTTTAGACTTACAAAATTCGCTGTGTCTCTATGACTGGCAGCCGGACAGGTTTTTCAAAATACTCCGTGTCCGGTAGTCAAAATTATTTTTCAAAAATTTCAGTTAACAATGTCAAATCCTTGTTTATATATCGGGATTTATAACGTAGACTATTAGAAAGTGACCGGCAGTCAAAACGTTTGAATAGTAATCCGGTTAGCCTAAAAAGCACTGCGGTTAGCCTAAAAAGCACTGCGGTTAGCCTAAAAAGCACTGCGGTTAGCCTGAAAAGCACTCTGGTTAGCCTGAAATGCACTCCGGTTAGCCTGAATAGCACTCCGGTTAGCCTAAATAGCTCTCCGGTTAGCCTGTTTATGGTTAGCTTTCAATAATGCTAAGGGTAACTATAAATAATTAAGAAATTCCGGTTTTTCTGCCGTCTGGTTGCCGTGGCGCAGTGGTCATGAGGATCGCTTGCCATGCCGATGACCGGGGTTCGATTCCTCTTGGGGTCGCCTGTCTTTAAGTTCTTTTTATGGTGTTTTACTTTATAAAAAAATTTCTAAGTCTAACTGCCGGACACAGAGTATTCTAAAAAACCTCTCCGGCTGCCGGACATGTAGCCACAGTGTATAAAATTTGTCTTGTATCGACTGCCATGTTTCCCCCGCACGAGGAGTAAAGACCCTTCCCGGCATGCATTGCGATCACGTTCTGCAGACGTTTCTCGAACTGGTAACTAGATTGTTTAAACGTAATAATGGTCAACAAGTAACGATCGATTGTAACATAGATCTGTGATCCAGGTTATGTTGATTTTATTTCAAATCGGCATGATTTGTAGTGTTTTGAGCTTCTGGGATCAGCGGAAATGCAGATGTATGGAGACCCATACGTTGCGCAGAAGGGTTAATCTGTTAATCTGTCAGCCCTATTTATAGAGCGTTTTCACTTGAAGTCATCAGATTCTTAAATCCAAAACGAAACAGCCACCAAAGTTGTTACCCTCATCAGGCATAAGAGGTACCAGCACATTTTGAACTTTGAAGTTATGGCGGTGCGTGACGTAAAGCTACGATCGCGTTTGTCGAAAACTATGTATTTATCTCATGATTTTTAGCCATTTAAGACGTTGCCGTATTTGGACAAGTGCTTATTGAAATGTTTTTTTGTTTTATTTTATTTTAATTTACACCTTTTTTGACCTGAAATCAACATTTTTCAGCTTATACGTTGCGTGAAATTACCATTTTCAGGAGCCATCATGGGCTCCTGCCAGTTTGCTGTTTTCCAAGTGAAACCAACATCCTTGCCATCATGCATTAACATCAAATCAACATTTTAACCTTAGACTTGAAATCAACATCATTGAGCTTATAGGTTGCGTGAAATTACCATTTTGCTGTTTTCTAGGTGAAATTAACATACTTGCCGTCAAGCGTTAACGTGAAATCAACATTTTAACCTATTTAGACCTGAAATTAACATCATTGAGCTTATGTGCTGCGTGCAATTGACATTTTGCTGGTTTCTAAGTGAAACCAACATCCTTGCGGTCACGCGTTAACGTGAAATCAACATTTTAACCTATTTAGACTTGAAATCGACATCATTGAGCTTATGCACTGCGTGAAATTGACATTTTGCTGGTTTCTAAGTGAAACCAACATCCTTGCGGTCACGCGTTAATGTGAAATCAACATTTAACCTATTTAGACCTGAAATCAACATCATTGAGCTTATGTGCTGCGTGAAGTTGACATTTTGCTGGTTTCTAAGTGAAATCAACATCCTTGCCGTCAGGCGTTTACGTGAAAGCAACATATAAACCTATTTAGACCTGAAATCAACATCATTGAGCTTATGCGTTGCGTGAAATTGACATTTTGCTGGTTTCTAAGAGAAATCAACCTCCTTGCCGTCACGCGTTAACATGAAATCAACATTTCACCTTTTTTTGACCTAAAATCAACATTTTTGAGCTTATATGTCGCATGAAATTGACATTTTGCTGCTTTCTAAGTGAAATCAAAGTCGTTGTGGTTGCGGCGGGCCGATCCTTTGTTATGATACACTGAGGCAAGACTTCAACTTATAACAAAGGCTTGGCTAGGTTATTATAACAAAGGATTGGCTCTGTTTATGATAACAAAGGCCCGGCTCCGTTTATTTGAAGGCCTTGGCGGGAAAAGGGTGTTAGGTATTTTAATCAAAAGTGAACTTTGTCGAAAATGCTCCAAATTTTGCATGCAGTTTTGTTTAGGTATGTTTAGCAATGTCCCATAGTTTTTCCGCTAAGCTTTGCTTCGTTTTCGAGATATTGCGCATGCAAAAAAAACCACTCGGTTTTCCTAGCGGCGTCTGTATAAACAGAGCAAAAACCAGTGGGGAAAATACAGGACCATGTTTTTCTATTACATTGAAGACCACATGCAAAAATTCAAGCCCTTTCGCAAAATTTTTTTTTCACCCAAATTGTCACTTAGCACAGTTTTACACTCACCCCTTCAATTTAAAATGCACTGGCTCAGTAGGTAAAATTAGCTTTTACAGTGGATAGCATTTCTTTTGGTTTTATTCTGTGTTATCACATAACTGTATTTCCTCCTTGAAACCCATGCAGGACTTCTTGATTATTTTGTGTCCATACATTTTAGTAAATTGAAGTGATATATCAAACACAAAAGACCATGTTTGACCACCTTTCCAAACACCGAGAAGAGAGTTGAAAATACGATGCATAGCGGAGTATTTTTGACGAACTTCAAGGTGTTTGGAAATGTGGTCAAACACTGTCTTGAGTGTTTGATATATCTTCTCAATCGAAACCAAAACTAAGGAGAAAATGGAGAAATAAGATCGTAAAAAATCTGTGCTAATTGAGATCAGATATCCAAACATTGTCATGGTCATGATTTCCATTGTTTAAACTTGATGAATTATTAATGAGTTTGAGAAGCTTTTTGGAAGAAGGGCTTCAATTATTTTAATATCACCTCAGACTCATAATGTCTGCATCTTGGTTAGAAAGCAGATTTGGAAAGACAACATGTACCTTATGGGAATGGAGACTCATTACAACCAATGCTTCCAGTTCAAGTGTGAGAACACTTCTGAAAGAAGACGACCTATCATTTCATTTATTCTTGTTCTGCATACATGTGCATGTATATTTGAAGATATTTCTGCAGTCCAATTATAAAGACAATTTTTTCCCAAAAACTTTCCTCTCTGTTGATTAACCATTTCAAAACAACAAATGACAAGAGACTTCATTTTGTGGTCAAATGAATTTTTATTGACATGTTGAAGAAAAACTCTGCTGCCACAGTGTCTTGATACATTTCACTGCTTAAAGAAAGTGATTAGAATTTGGCAAATTGATAATTGAGTAACTGCCAAATTGAAGACTCCGTATTAAAACATTTTAAGGACTGACTGATTTTACTAGTGGCTGTTACAGTTGTCAACTAGAATAAACTTATTGAGTACAAAATATTATTACTCTCTGAAAAGCTGTTTTACAAATTCTATGGCTTGCCTGTGATTTTTTTGAAGAATTCTGTGTTTATGTTTATTCACGTTATTATTCACATTCTTCTCTGAGGTGTTATCTACTTTCAACAGATTTATTTAAAATGCATGACATGGTTTGTGATGTCTGGTAGTTGAAATTTGACTTCTGTTTGGCTATGCATGTCTGTGGTATTTGTAGTTACTGTACAGTGGCCCATTGGTACAAATGTGACTTTGCCATTCAATTTTATTTCTTAATACCTATCCCTTCAGCTTGAATTTGAAAACAATACATTTTGCAAGTTCATGTAACCCAAATCGGCAAAATACTTGGAAAATATGACGACTGGCATTGAAAAAGTGTGAAACATTTTGTTTTGATCAATCTGTTAATCACCAGTTTAAGTTCAACGTGCAAGTGTTAAAGTGAATTGTTGGTGAATGAAAAAAAAATTAATAGATCTAGTTGTCAAGGGGGAGGGGTGTTTTCAAGTCTGTCAATGTCAATTGTCTATCCCTTTCATAAAAGGGATTTAGTTTCGATTTTTACTGAATTCCCATTACTTTGACAATAAGGGATTATGAAAATGAATTATTGATCAATCGAAAATGAAAATGGTGATTCCACTTGGCTGTTCAATGGTTTTATCGTTGCTTTTTCATGGAGTTCTAAAAAGCTATGAATTTTCAAAAAGATTTAATTTTCATTTCTGCCAAACTCTCACTACTTTGACTATACAGAATTATTACAATGAATTATTGATTAATTTAGAAATCAAAATTGGGATTCCACTTTGTGATTCAGTGGTTAATTAGGGATTTTTTCCCAGCTTTTAAAGCTGTATGTACATCACATCATGTATGAAAAAGTCAAGTGTCCAAGAGCTCCATTTATAAAAGAGTTTACCCTTTGTCTAAATTCTTATTACTTTGAAAATCGGAAATTATTAGATATAAGTAATGCTTTGAATGCAGAAATGAACTAAGTTGTTGATTCCACTGTTCAATACGTCTAGTACCATAAGGGACATTTTAATTTGTGCAGCTCAGTTTAGGAACAAAATCTCAAATGTGTAAAATAGCTACATCAAAGAAATTTCATATTTTCTTGTTAAAACTAAATTCTCATTACTTTGTTGAACTTTTACTGAAGGGATAACTACAAAATGAATGTCAATTATCAGTTCTATTTTTTTTATCTCTTTTAAATTAGGCTATGAAGTCTTTTTTGTTTTATGGTCCAGAACTCGCAAAAAATCCATGAAAATAATTACACCCCATTTCAGTTGTGTTTAAGTGAAGTCCCTTGACAAACATGGGCCGCTGTAAAGTTAGTGATATGAGGGTAGAAGGAAATCACTGCTGAAATGCAATGTATTTTGTAAAGCTCTCAGATCCACAAAGACGCACTACTTGAGATAGCTGTCTCTACACTTCGATACAATGTGGTCTTGAAGTCATATTTACAGATTCCTTGAAATATTGCAAAATTCTTTATTATGAAATATTTACACTTAAAGAGAAAAAATTTTAAAGACAGCTAATTTCCTTGAGGACAAAGCCGTCTCCAAAGTTGGATACTATTTAATTCTTGAAATATTGCAAAATTCTTAAAATTATTTGGAAATTTACTGTCACAATTTAAAGTTGCATTTTTTTAAATATCTAGTGTTGTTTTTGTTATCCCGTTTGTAGTGCGTCTTTGTGTTTAATGTCTCATTTCATTGCTGTATTTGTAAGACACAAAATGTTCTTAGTTGCTCAGTTTGGAAAATGGCTTTTTCGGAATTTTTTTTTCGGGGCAAACGTTTTTGATGTCAACATCCAACAAAAAAGTCATTGTCGGGTAGCGCGCGTTTTTAAAGAATTAGCTTTTTTTGCACGCTGACATTTTATCGCAGGGTTTATTGTTTATTTTCAAGGAGTTACAGGTTCATATCTCGCAAATAGGGAATTTTCAATCGCCCGTGCTTTTATTTAAGGAAACCCAATTGGATTTTACCATTTTACGCATTTTTAGGCCTGTGAATTGTCTAGATTTCTGCAACCAAATTATAGCGTGACGTACAAAGACTTGCGTCACGCTTACGTAAAGACGTTCTCTGACAGTCACGCAAAGTCTGAATCTAGGGAAGGGCAACTTTGTTTTTAAGTCGACTCCTTGAGCAACCAAGGACAGTTTGCAACTCGCAAATACTAGTGGTACGATGAGAGTTTTATAGCAGACATTATTTTCAGTGGTGGTTTTCTTAAAAGCAGAACTTGTTTTGTTGTCCTCTTATTCAGTGTAATCTTTCACGCAACTAGTCTCTTGATGTTTTCGATGGCGGCGTGACAAGTGCGTTGTATGGAACATTGCGTCGTTTAGCATACCGTGTAACGGACAGAATTCATACGAAACAGTTCCTACAGCGGTTAGGGAAAGTTGGAACTTAGTTCTACTTTCTTTAGCCGTTGAAGCGACTTGTTTTGCAAACGTTTCGCCCGTTGCGCGTTGTGTTACACGACTTAATGTTTTCAATAACTTGTCACGCCGTTTTCGAGAAGATTGTGGGACAACTTGCAGCGCCACAGGGGACCCGAATACTATATCAGCAGTACAAATAAATGTGTTGTTACTTAGCTGTTTTTCTGTGTCTTTTTGAGTCTTTAGAAGGGATTTGTTTGAAGCGAAGGCGGTTTATATTTTCGAATATTCTTTGTAATTATGACGCTCCGATAACGTCTCAAGTTTCTCTTATCGTCGTTAACTAATAACTCTCATCGAGGGGAGAGATTCTCAGGTTTCATAGTTAACGACGTTAATCGAAACTTGAGACGTAGTCGGAGCGTCATAAGTACAGATAATATTCGGAAATGTAAACCGCCTTCGCTTCATTCAAATCCCTTCTTAAGATTCAAAAAGACACAAGAAAACAGGTAAATAACAGCACATTTATTTTTACTGCCGATATAGTGTTCGGGCCCCTGTGGCAGCGTGAAAGATTACACTTAGTCATGGACACGAGTATTTACCTGGTTAGTTATGGTGGATTGCTTGTACAAACTACAACACAAAAAAATGTCTCTTTCTCTCTTTATTTGCGTTTTTATTGTGTTAAAAAAAATAAAATCAGAAAATCTGGCCGATCTTTTCCCTGCTTGTTGGGTTGTTTCCACTCTGCTCTGAGTGGAAGTGTTTCTTCTTTTCCTCACTAAAATTCCAACTTTCAAATCCCCGTTTATTTATCTGCTCCGCCATCTTTCATGACGACACGTGACCACTTTAATGATATGGCCGTTTGCTCTCAAGTGGAGATGGCATAATGAGGGAAGTGAGAGTTTGCTCCCCATGCCTCCTCGCTTTCACTCAACTACGTCATAAGACAACACATTTGAATTGGAATTTCTATTAGCTTTGAGGGCCGTAAGTACTGCGCGAAAAGATTAATGCCAAAATAATAAAATTTAAGATGCGTGTTCCAAGCACTGTATCTAGACATTTCCTCTGGAAGGACAACAAAAACGGAAGCGCTAAAGTACAAGTCATGTTTAGTAATTTCCAAGGATGCCAAGAAAAGAATCGAACGCAAAAAATCATTGATCTGACTTGCCGACTGTCCGCCCACAAACTTCACCAAAAGAAGACAAGTCACTTGAAACTCTACCGTCCAAACTGATACAAGTTTAGGAATTTTCGCTTGTGTTTAAATAGGGTCAAAGTTAAAGCGATTCAGGATAAGTAATTTCTTTTCAGGTTTAAGCATATTTTGCTAAAGTAAATAAACACTAATGCGCTAAAGCGAAAGCAAACGGGCGATTTTCGTCCGTTCACATCACCTAGAACTGCGTTAAGTTTGTTTCGATATTTAATTTCAGTTATTTAGAATCGATGGAGTCTAATTTGTACCCAAAAATCCAAATATTTTTCGAAAGAATCGTAGTTTAAATGTCTTGCGCGCAACCTTCATAGTAAACGCTATTAAGTAGTCAGTGCTTCCGTTATTGTTTATGTTGGCTTTGAATAACATTAAACAACGAAGGATCCTCGGAAACTTAGGGCGGTTAGTCGGAAGAGTCGACGTAAACCGAGCGGCAAAATCGACCCGACGAAAGGTTTTACCGCTCCGTTTACTTCGTCTCGTCTTGATTAACTGCCGCTGCATTCCCGAGGATAACAACGAAGCTGAGCAAGTATTAGAAAAAAAACGATGAGAAACGTTTCCTAGGTTTAGTTTGTTTAGGAAGTCAAGATGAAATTAAAAAAAAAACAACGAAATATATGCTTGGTTTTAGAAGTTGAACTTACAGTTTTGGAATGCAAAATTTATAATTAGCTTACAGTTATTTACTTAGTCAAAAAATAAAGTTTTCGCGGTAAGTCTCAGGTTTTGGAAATCAAAATGAACAATTAACCCACGTTAAGTGAAAAAAAAATAAAATAAAATAACAACTCCAAGATTAAGCAAGTTAAAGAAGACAAGATAAACAATACGATTACAGGATATATATCAAACTATTGATATGTTTGGTTAAAAAAAAAGTTTACGAGATTAGTTGAACGTTTTGGAAGTAAAAATGAACAGTCGGCCTAAGTTTTGAACTCTGGTTACGGAAAACCTACATATATGTTGAGTTTCTAAGATTAAAATTTCCCAAAACGAAGCCTCCTTCAAAGGCGTTATTTGTATCATCACGCAACACCCCGGGAAGAAGTGTTGCGTGACAACTAAAGTAACTCAGCGGAGAAGCCTGCTTTTGAATTATTTTAGGCTAATTAATTTCTGTAGTTAATCAGAAAAAAGCCAAAGTTGCTATTCCAAATAATTGTAATTTATATTTTAAGCTGTTCATGCTCTTAATTTTTCTTTGAACTGTGTTAACAAATTCTCCTCTAAAGATTATCGTGACTAATTTATTTTTATTCGATACCTAATTTGTTTTTATTTGTAGAATTTAAACGAAAGGAAAATTATTATTTTTAATTAAGAAAAGCCCTAAAAAAGAATCAGCTCTTTCGGAAGAATCCCAGATGACTTTCGCTCAATCTGGTGTCGCTTGTGAAATTCCAGTCAAGCCAGATCAGAGACATTCATTGTTCTAAGCTCACTCCAACATCTTGGAAATGTACTACCCATGACCTGCACACAAGCACTACTGTTTTACGTCCTCAACAATAGAAAATTTCCAGACACAATGATTGAAAACAAACATCTTTGAAGCCAATTGGAATAAAGGTGTGGTATTCTGACGTAGTCAAGTAAAGCCGAAAAGACATGAAAAGCAAACTCTCACCTTCCCTCATGATGCCTTCTCTACTTGAGAGCAAACGGCCACATCACAAAGTGTCCAAGTGCCTCCATCAAAAATGAGCGGATCAGATAAACTCACCAGGATTTGTCAGTTGGAATATTGCAGAGGAACGTCAGAAACACCGCCCTCAGAATAAGAGCTTCTACAACCCTGCAGGGACATCGATCGGCTAGATTTAAATCTGACCATTTGTGTTGTGTGCGGGTGTATGGGCCATCTCAGTTCCTGCAAAAAACCTTAAAATACTAAGTTCAGTGGAAAATATCAAATCCACCAAGAGAAAAATCTAAGAAGCTCATTAGCACAGTAAAAATCCTATTCACTTAAGTTAAAAAATTATACCCCGACTAGTTCTGCAATTGAATTGATACTTAAGCAGTAATAATACTTAGACATACCTTTTTTGGAGAAAAATAAGATTAAAAAGCCCCATTCCCTAAGTGGTTTTGAGCTGCTGAAATTTACTGCATTTAAAACGAAAATAACCATAAGGGTTAATTTTCGTCTTAAGATACATGTACTATGATGCCAATATCATAGCTGGCAAGGAACACCCACTAGATCTGAAGGGTCTGTTCCACACCCCTGTTCTTCTGACTACCCCACGTTTGGCCTGTTTTTAACGCGTTAGTGTCAATGCTAATGTGAAGACCTTACTAGACCACAAATTGTAGTGTTTTCTTAGCTTAATTAATTAGAAATTGTTTGCTTCTGTGCTAATGAGCTTGAATAAATCATTTTAGAAAAACGTAAGTCAGAATTTGTCGTTTAAAACTGATCATATAATAATTTTGTATGACAATAAATACATGTAAGTTATATAAATTTGTGAAATCCTACAGATCGGTGGTGCATTGATTTCGTAATTTCTTAATCCAACGATTGAATGTACTTTAAATACATTATTTTGCAAAAACGTAGCTCAGAATTTGTTTTCTGAAACTAATTGAGTACGAACATAGTTAGTGGAGTCCCCTCCACTAACTATGGTAAGAAATAACAATTTTGTACAACACTAAATAAATTGAATAAATTTGTGAAAAGTTGCAGATCGGTATTGCATTCAATTTTAGTTATTTCTTGATCAGCCAATTGAATTTACTTGAATTACCACAAAAGGGTAGTTTTAGGATGCTTCCTTTGTTCAAAGGTGATAATAAAAGCAATACTATAGTTTCAAGCATCATCCTGCTATTGATCTAAACAAGAAAAAAACAACACGATAAAAAAATGAAAATGTTGCCCACCCGAAGAAAATAATGGTGATCAGTGAGAACTAAATTGGCCAATGATTTGCATTGAAACTACAAAATAAAACAAGTAAAATATTTTCTTGAATGCAAGTTTCCTATTGAGCAGCTACTTTCCCAAAACAAGTTAAATTGATCACAATAATTTTTTTCTTACAGAAAAAACAGGACAAATTCTAGTCAAGAAAAGCAATTAGCTTGGCATTCTGGCAGTGGTATTTTAAGTGCAACGTACATGACTGTATATATATTTTTTTCAAAATCAGACATTAAAATGAAGAGAACAGTGCAATCTACCCTCTCCCCTTAAAAGGTTACTTATGTCAATGTTGCCAAAAGATATAATTGTTTTTCAAGTCCAAACTCAATTTAAGATTTCCGAGGCAAACCAATGGAAGTGAACAATGAAAAAAATACAGATTTCACCATAAAGCTGCTCAATAGGAATCTTGTGAGGAGAAGGAACGAGGTTTTCATGAGCAAATGAGTGGCTTCCGCAAAATCAAATTCACTGTAATGATTATATCCTGTTTCTGACTGCCTTAGTGGTACACCAAAATGCCTGTACTTATGCCAAAAAAGTATAACATCAATTTCTTTTAGAAACTGAAATTTTTTAACTAAAGGTAATTTTGAACAAAATGTCGGTTCATTTTTGTTTTGTCTGTATGCATGAAAACAAAATATAACCTATCAAACGTAATATTTTTAATCCACGAGAAACAGATTTTCCGGTAGTTAATTAATTTGTAATTGGCAAAGTTTCCCTACTCTAGTATAATGAAAGAGACAATATAATTTGGTTTCAAAATGTATAATTCATGGAAAATGTGACAATAAAGTCTTAGAATACCCATAGACAGAATTTGCAATCAAACCACTTATTTGCAAATGAATGACACCCACACAACACATTGATCAGTTCAATACTCTGTTTATATAGATACTAGTTACATGTGCATCAAAGTGCTATGGGAATTCATGTCTGTTAAAGGTCTTCAAATAGCAACTACATAAATTTAAAGGTCGGTAATTGCTATTTTAATTAGCTGCATATCCTGGGCTTTTTACTTATTAATTGAGTAACTGAGTGATTGTTTGATTGATTGATTGATCGATTGATTGATTGATTGATTGATTGATTGATTGACTGATTGATCATTTGATTGATTGATTGAGTGAGTGATTGCTTGATTGATTGATTGATTGCTTGCTTGATTGATTGATTGATTGATTGATTGATTGATTGATTGGACTTGAAAAGTTCCCTTTACCTATGATTGAAAATGAGACCTTTGAAAAAGACAGAAAGTGAATAAAGCTTGTTCCCAATTTACTCATTGACTAGAATAATGGCTTTAAAGGAGACTTCAAAACGAAGTGTGCACATGTAACTAGGAAATAAGCAGAGAGCAACAAATTGGTATTCCATTGCAAAAAAAATGTTTACCTCGGGTAATCAAAGAATTTTTCACCTCAATCGACTCACAGCAATGTGTTGCCAATTTTGTTAAAGTGAGGAGTGAGGGAAACCCGAGTACCCGGAGAAAAACCCTCTGGACAACGTGCATTGTGCCATCTCTGCTACTGATAATATCTCATATACCTTAATATAATTATGTATAATTCAACTTATGCAAGTTCTTGGTCATCCAAGGCTTGCTTTCATCCACTGTCCTTGATTCCCAGCTGCCAGTCGTCATTCCTCAGTCCTCTCCTTGCTCATAATGATCCTGACTGTCCTGAGTCCTGGGTCCTCTGTCCTGGGTCCACAGTCCTTCATCCTGTGCTCTACATCTATGTCTCAAGCAACTTGCCTGCTAATCCAATATGTAACTAGTAAGTATTTTGTACATGACTTTTGCTAAACTTGCATAAAAACAAAGTGCAAATATTTTCTCTTAAAATTTTGCTTTAGAATTTCACAGCCACCTAAAGGATCACCCAGACATTTCTACCCCAAGGAAAAATAATTCCTTCAGCAATCAATCAATGTTTTTGCAGCAGAATTTTAGCCTTGAGACTGCAACAATGATGTTCCTTGATGGGATAAATGATTCTGAACCAGACATTAACTCTGAAGCCAGATGTAACAAATTCTGAATCATTCCAAGAAATAATATTGACCCAGGAATAAATAAGCGTGAAATGAGAAACTTAAAATGCTCTGAACTGGGGGAGGGAGGGGGAGGGGGCATATCAATGAAATTAAGACTCCACTCTGCTCATTAGTCTCCTTATTATGGCAATATAAAAATAGATAGTTTGCATATACATTGCTTGCCAAAAATTTCTGAAGACTTTAATTTCAGACGAAAAAGTGCCCAAAATTAAAACCGTCCAAAATAAGCATCCAAAATATTGACGGTACAGTATAAAGTTCATACTTTCTTCTTAGATCTTGGACAAAACCATCACATGCATGATGAAGCTAGAACTTGAATTAGGATTTGCTTGTTCTTTTTATTAATGGAAAGGAAAATTTCCATGTGCATCTAGAGTGTGAACATAATCCTTCATTTAGTTCATTCTGCCTTAATAATATTGGTTCATTTCTCATTTTGGTGTGGATGTTCATGACACCATCTTGCAGGCATACTGATCCTTAAAGATAAAGACAAGTTTTAGCTCACTAGTAAATCAACCACAATTATTGCAAATAAATTATGACGCTCCAATTATGTCTCAAGTTTTCATCATCGTCATTAACTATTAACTCTCACCGGGGGAGAGATTCTCAGGTTTCATAATAGCCACACACTAGAAGAGAAAAGAGACAAGGGGTGAAACTTCGTGGAGTGTTTGACTACAGTTGAGGTGACCAGCCTGTGTGGGTCCTCGCATGGATATGTGCAAGTAAACACGAGACCATGGACAGCGGCCCGGCTTTGACTGCAATTTCTGCACCAAGTTTCTCAAATCCTTCAGCAACAGAACCAGGCAATTTCAATGTTGTTTGCTGGTGAGCTGACTTATAATTTTTATTCTTCTATTTCATTTTTTGGTCAGTAGATTTCCAGTTAAAAAAAAATTTTGCACACAACATAAACATATTTTAGCCAAGAAAACTCTATGTTTTCACGCCTTCTGGCCACAGTTATCAAAAAGTAAATCAGTGAACCAAATAGTGAATACTTTTCCATTTAGCCGTTGGAACTTGGTTTCTTTGAAGAATTATACCTAGTTCGAGATTTCTCTCGTGCAAAGACCAGGTAGTCTGCATGGTGTGTTCTGTTTCATATTTTCTGATGAACACAGCAGTCAAAGGTAAACAAAAGAGTCTGTCAAGAGAAGAACAGGATCGCTTTGACGAAGTACATGCTCAAAAATTTAAAAGCACTTCTGGTCAAGTCGAGTGTAGTCACAGATCGAACGAAAAGCTGCATCTAAAAACAACTTTAAAACGAACTGAAAAAAAGGCGCCCAAACAAACAAATCCAACTTCACCTGAATATTGACTGTTTGATCAGTCAAGATGTGAAATTCTAGCCGATTTTGTTCCGCAACAAGAGAATTAGGCACCAAAATAATAATTGGTGTCATTTTAGTTTTATCCCTTGTCTCTTTTCTCCTTTCTCTCCCCCAATGAGAGTTAATAGTTAATGAAGATAATGAAAACTCCAAACATAATTGGAGCATCACATTTACAAAGCGGCAGACAAGATGATATTTGAAATGTAAACCACCTCGCTTCTGTTCATATCCCTTCTAAATGGCTCAAAAAGACACAGGAACAGGGGGGAGGGGTATTCCCAGAAAAGTTGGGTGGGGTGTGTGGCCCGTTTCCCAAAACCCTTACCCTGTTTATGACCAAAATCTACAATCTTTGCTACCCTAATTATGACCTGGCCAAAAATCCGATACCCTGTTTATGACCATTGCTGCTGGCACAGTTGCCCTAAACATACATGACTTGTAAGTTATGAAGGGCTTTTGGTGACGGTCTTATTGACAATGATGAAAAAGTAGCTCTTTCTAAGAAACATACCCAATTCAAGTCTAGAGTGCTAAAACCATACCCTATTTAAGACCAAAATGGCCAAAATTGATACCCTATATTTATGACCAAAACAGCTGGAAAACTCTACCCTTTGGGGCTGCACATACCTATATAGCCCATATAAGGGAGTACCCCCTTCCCCCTCCAGGACAGGAATACACAGGTAAATGACAGTAGATTTATTTTAAATGATTATGTTATTGCTGATACAGTGTTCGGGTCTCCTGTGGTAGACTGTGGAAACTGTGGATGAGTGTATGACAGCTTGTGTTATTTTGTGCGTGCTCTTCGTGTTTTGAGAAGAAAGTTTAGGAAAGAATCACACCTTCTCTGTTTATCCCAGATACAAAGATGTCAATCGTCTTCAGAACGGGTTGGTCTACGAATCACATGTATATTGATTGAAAGCCTGCCAAATGAGCAAATTTCACACTCGTTTCCAATAATTTGTGATCAGGATTGTTTTTAACATACAATACAGTATAACTTGCAAGCACAGTACATGTAACTACAACATAGACACTCCAAAAGCGTTTACTCAGGCTTGGTACTGCAGTATCAAATCATACCTTACAGGTAAGCTTATTGAACACAATAAAAACAAATATAAGAATCAGCCAAGGACATCTTAACACAAGAGTTACAGACTGTATGCTTAGATATTTGGTATTCAAGCACAGACGTCCCAAACTCACGATTCGAGGAATCAATCAAATATTAATGATTTATGTATGCGTATTGAGTGAGATGTTACTGCCTTAAGTGCGCGGTGTTGTGTCACACACTGGGCCGTTGAGAATTTGAGCACACTACAAGGCAGTGTATGGAAGTTAAAGTAACGAAGTATAAAATCGCGCAATGAAATAAAATGTTACTTTTTTGGAATAAAATTAAGAAAATGTACTCACCTTTCCTGGTTTCTGTTGTCCATTTGGCCTATTTCGTCGTTTTTAAGGGGTTTTCAGGTGTTTGTTGTAGCTTTCCCCCACGATTTTATCCTTCATTATTTTAAATTCCATACAATGCCTTGTAGAGCGCTCAAATTCTCAACGGCCCAATGTCTAACACAACACCGTGCACTTAAGGCAGTCACGTCTCACTCGATACGCGTACATAAATCACTAATATTTGATCAATTCCTCGAATCGTGAGTTTGGGACGTCTGTGATTCAAGTTGCTTTGTTGAATTTCCTCTTAATCCAATTGCATGTTGTTTGCCTCATCTTTGAAGATGTGTTTGCGATGATTCTTGATTTTTTTCAACATTTGAGGTGTTTGTCTCAGCATGTTTGAACTTGTACTTGGCTCATTTGTTATCTCGTGAGAACCACTGATTCTGCTTGTGTTGATGCATTGCTGCAGGGAATTACTTACAAACATGTACAAAAGTAGTTGAGACACTCCTTGAAAAAAACCTGTTTCGTTAAACACGTGAGTTTTTCAATCTGCAATTTTCACATTTCGACCCCCTCTCCCCTTTTCAATGTTGTAACGATGTGACAGTGTCCAAGGAGCATATTTCAACATTGAAAAGGGGGAGAGGGGGGTTTGGCTATTGACGAAAAAGATCTTTTTTTTTTCAATTACGGAAGGACACCGATAGAATGCATTTGTTTTGCTCAAATGTGTCAACACTTTTGTCCAGGATTGTCTGAAATTACCTTTCAGCAAAAATAAATAGAAATTGTACATGTACCATAATTATATGTGTCGAAAATACTGAAATATCATAAACATTGCAATAGAAACTGGCTAGTTGTAGTTTAGGTCAGGATTTGGAGGCTTAAGAGCAGTGCAGAATAGTTTTTTGCAGGCTCGTTTCCAGTCTATATGCCTTCAGAGCGGCCGCTCTTGTGCTCTACAATATTTAGTGGTCTCGCTAAGCACAAATACAGTCCACACATGTTAGAAAACAACAAATCGTGTTTGTAAGATAATACAGAAAGTGCAGACCCAAAGGGTGCATTCCTTTGGGGTGTTCTGGATTAGGATCAGTGATCCAAGATCACTCGGATCATGGTGCATCAAAGGAACCGACGAATCCACTCTGGCCATGGATTCATCGCTTCCTTTGATAAACTATGATCCAAGTGATTGTTATGTAAAATCACACTGCAAAATCACTTGGTTGTGGAATGTCATTCTCTTGATTGGTTGGTAATTCTTCTTTTTTAGGTGCTCTCTTTCTCTCCTGCATTCCTTTGTGTTAGACTAGAGTAAGAAACTAGTGAGACAATCTCAGATAGTGCAGAATGCAATTGATAGCTCTTGCACTGTAGTCCCATAAGTACTCACTCCAGCTCAGTTCACTTCCGGTTTGTACATGTATCTACCTTGGTAGTCAGTTAGGGCTTTTCCCCTTAGCAGTGTGTATGTTTCAAGGTTGTATTTTCATTCAAGGTCCAAAAACTTTGTACAAATTACTGTCTGTCACGGCAGGTTTTAAATTTTACTCTGGTGTTTTATGATGATTTTCCTTCATTTTAAATTCAATAATACGTTGAACAGACGTGACAATTTAACTCTTCGCGCCAACTTTGTAACTCAATACTTTTGTTTTCCTTGCAAAGGTATGTAACATGAAACTCTTGTTTTCTCCAAAATACACATAAATGAAAGAAAGTTAAATTTCTGACGAAGAAATGGAAGAGAAACAATTTTGAATTTTCTTGAAACGCAAATGTTCTTAATACCAATGAACAAGAACTAATTTAATTATCAGATAGTTGTGGAATACTTTTTCTTTTTCTGTTGCCACCTTTGTTGTTAACAATAAACAATTCAAAATTAATACACAACAACATTGACAGATACAACTGAGAAACATTTCAACAAGAAGTATTGAAGGTAAACAGTGCTACTTGGCTGACATTATCCTGTGTCGGTGAATGAGTCTCCTCAAAGACTGATTAAATTAATTTGTGCTTTCATTAAGTGCCACTGAGTCTGCAATAATAATTATTTGAGCACTTTCCTAGTTTCTTTTGTCACAAACTTACAATTTGCAGAATATTAAAGCCACTAAATTGGGAACTTTTTGGTCTCTCTTACAGATGCAATTATGGCAAGAAATAAACTAGCCACTAAGGAGAAGCTTTACATTTTCCTTCCTTATTTACACCCTGACAAACATACTATTGCAGTTTGAAGACAGCAGATGATATTTTTTGAACCGACCTGTGGGTAATTCTAAAAGATACATTTCATTTTTACCCTAAAAAGGGACAAGTGGCCCTACCTTACATATAAAAATAGGTCCGCAATGTGAACTTGTGTGGGATTTCAGTCAAATAAGAGTTGATGCACTATGGATGAATCAGAGGAATTGTAGCTTTACAGTGAATATTTATACATTTTGTCATTTTGTAGTGATGCTCGTCAAGTAAAGATATTGTAGAGTCCTGGTTATAAGATCCCAAGCTGCAGACGAAAAAACGGTTACATGAGAAATATGTTTGGACTTTAGTTTCCAGGAAATTCGCTCCCTTAGGGTTCAGTTACACGGAACTCTTTACCATGGTAAATGACCCTTTTACCACGGGAAACTGCATTTAGTGAGTATGACCAATATATCCGGAGGTAAATTTCCCGTGGTTAATACCTGTGGATACATCAAAAAGATCACATGCAGTGCCCTTGACATTCGATGTAGCAAGTTGCATTGGTGTTTTGATGTCCAAGGTATTGCAAGCAAATCACGTTTCTCCGTTTGTCATTAATATGTCACCGAAAAGGAAAAATGGTTTTCCTCCGTGTGCCATTTTTGTTACCTTGGCAAAATCCCGTGTAACCATTGTTTCACAACATATACTAAAATCCAGCAAAAAACAAACAAACAAACAAACAAAAACAAAAGTCAGCAGATATATATATAGCCCCAAGTCATTAGGGAGAGAGGGGGGTCATTGAAAGAGTCATTAAAGTAAACACATTTTGCAGGTAAGGCTTCTTTTTCGCAGCAGGGGTGAAAACAAATGACATCATCGAAAAGCAATGCACATGAGAAGGTTTAGTTTTTGATTGTGATTCTGGACCATGCAATCAACAATAACATGGCCTGTTTTGTCGGGATGCCAGATGACATGCTACATAACTGGTTGCAGGGAGTTTGTTTACAATAAAACAGCTCCGATCCACAAACACAACTTTTGAATCGCGTTGGCTTGGGGATGTTTACTGTGGGAACAGCCTTATTTTATGGGCTACATTTGTCCTGGGATGTGTTGATTAGTTCCAGTGGAGACAAATAGTTCAGTTAGTCTCAGCTCTTACACAGACGCTCCCCTGCCCCCACCTTAATGCACATGGAACGGCATCAGAAATGTTGTCTACTTTTATTCATCAGCGGAAATATTAGAATCGGTCGCTGGTTGCAGGGAGTTTGTTTACAATAAATCAGCTCCGATTGCAAATGTCAGCTAATATTCGTGCTTCCAGCTGAGAAAACTGTACATAAATTATACTTTTACAAATTAGCTTTTGTGCTAACATGACTAGAAAATGTTTAGCATGAAGTTTGAAGGCAAATGCAAATATTTAGTCCTTTTAAACTTGTGAGTCTAAGGAAACTGCACCGTCACGTAACGTATCAAGAAATCATGGTCTATCAGTTGAGAGGACCTCAACTTGCTAACCATAAATGCACAGGGAAACACTGGGCTTTGTCATTATGTTATATCTGTCCGTAAAACTTCAGTTGTTGATATAAAAAATGCTGACTTCAGCAATAGACGGGAGTTGAAAGTAATGAAAACAATCAAGCGTAACTTTTCTTCCGACAGTTGTAGACTATGCAGCGTGACATGCACAATGTTTACTAGAGCATATGACTAGAATTTCATTTCAGCAGAAATTGTCGGGATTTTCATCTGATCGAAGGAATTTCAATGTGACATAATTTAAATATGTAATTACAGAAGGTTCTGTCTGAGAACTGGAACTTCGTATGATTGTTGTATGACTGACTGATTGTTCCTTATTCATCCAAGAATTTTGCGCATACAGAGAAAGCGAATGTTTACCCACCTTATAATAAATGGCGCGTCAACAATAAATACGGCAGCGAGTGTCTGAAAAACACAACGACCTAAGGCCTAACACTCCCTCCAAGTCTCAAAAACAAGTCAAAATTTGCCAAAAACCAACACCCCCTAAGAGTAATCACACTAATGGCTGCCGCACAAAAACACTCAACCTTTTGCCAGAGGAACCCAGTCTACACACCAAGTAGAAACCATGTGACAAATGCTTTGCTCTCATGGACAAATAAATAAATAAATAAATATCGCTGGCGTTGACAAAGTGTGGGAAATCCCAGACAAAAAACCGTGTGGAAACATATTAGTGTATAACACTAAGGATGCTAGAACCCATGCCTCTTACATGTTGGGTTCTACCATAAGGAAACCCACTCAACATTTGTGTGTGATTCTGTATGAAACGTATCCTCCACCTAATATATAAGACCCGAACGCTACCTAGTCTGCATAATTATGCATTTAGAGCAAATTGGGTTTGTTATAAAGAGAATACTGTAGTACCACAAGGAGAGCAAGGGGTTACTTGGAACAAATATATAGCCTTGCAATGTTCACACTTAACTGACATAGTTGGAACATGTTTTACGTAGGGTACACATGTACCTTTCCCATGCCACACCCACCACTTCCTTACCTGTAGACTAATTAATTAATGGAGATTAATTAATTAAACAAACATTAAAGTTTACACCTTAGTGCCTTATTTCCTAATTAGTGGAAGGCAGCCCCCAAAACCATCCAAATAGTGTACTCTGCACTAAAAACTAAGGGAGGCTACTTAGATTCTCTGACTAGCCAACTTCAGATGAGCTTATGACAGATCCAAGAATGATCTCACTGCCAAAACACACTTACCATGACTTTTAACTCTCCTGTATCTCATCCACACTCCATCTTGACTGGCCTCAAGTTCGAGCCTCATTTAGACACATCCTCCATTAATTTTGGGTGAATTACTCACTCAGTTTACATTTTGGTCTTGACTCTCAATCATGATCAGGACCTTTAAGATGCAAACCAGAGAGCATTAATTTTTATCTCATGAGATATGACATTAACTTACTTTCTAAAATTATAATATTGTAAGTTACAGCAGTTACCAACTGAGGTTACTTGTACCACTATATGGTAGAAGATCTGGTAAGCAACCCCCAAACTCAGCCCTTTGCCCCACCCCCTTCCAACTTACCACCACAGTATTGGGATCCTCTTTATTTTGAGCTGTTCTGGTCAGCAGTTCTTGGATGTTAACGTAGGTGCAGTACGCCCCATCGTCGTACATTTCACATGTATGTAAAGCTGTAGCATGTTCAAGCATGGCATAGTTGAGTGATTTTTTGAGTGATGAGCTCCTTGCTATTTTGTGGAGCCATGGTGGCCTCATGATTAGAGCGGTCTGGGTTTGAGCCCTCGTCAGGGACACTGTGTTGTGTTCTTGGGCAAAACACTTAACTCTCACAGTGCCTCTCTCCACCCAGGAGTATAAATGGGTACCAGCGAATCGTTGGGGAAACCTGACAAATTGCGGGGCAGTGACCCGTGATGGTCTGGCATCCCGTCCAGGGGGAGTAGAAATACGCCTGTGATCGGAAAAGATTTTGTAATTGGCCCGGACTATTTTCCCATCCAACACAAGTTGGTGCTCAAAATCACCACCAGCTGACACACCTTTTTCCAGACAACCTCAGGGCAACCAAGTTTGAGATGCATATATTTTTGGAGGGCAAACTGGTGGTTGCCCCGTCTTGCAAGAGAACTGTAGAAATTCAAGATATCCTAAACTGGATAGAAGCCTTTACTATCTATTGCATTATTTTGTGAACTCCTCAGCTGACCAGGTGGACAAGGATGCTACTGCCACAGGCCTGAAAGACTGGTCAATAATGACTCCTGACCTTTACAACTTCCACACCCTGGTTTGGATGCCTGCCATGTCAAATAATTCCCAAACCAAGGCCCTTTCTTTGCTGTTGGGTTTGGACCACAATCCCCACTCATCTCAGTTTTGCCCACTCATGAAATGAGGGGACAGCTGTAGATATCAATGGTTCTTTGGCTGAGATTCCCCAGCTATGAGCCCCTTAGGCTCCAGGCTGCCTTTCTGTCAGCTCAGAGGTCCCTGCAGCCTGGCATGGGGGTTCACAACTGAGTTGTGAGCTTGATGCAGCTGGTAAATGCAGTTAAATGCAATTTAACTAAATTAACAACAAAGAGAAGCTGGCATTCATCAGGCAGTCAGTTGTTCTTGGATATCGGTGCAAGCGCAGTGCACCCCATCATAGTACACATTGTAGCAAGTTCAACCATGGAGTATATTTAGTTGAGCGGTTTGTCGTTGGAGCTCCTACTGTAGTTATTTTGCCTCGTCTTTTTCTGCCCCTCCCCCCAAACCCCATTTCCACTGTTATTTCAGTATGACAGGTGCCTGGATGAGCACATGTGGGACCCATGGCTGGTTTGTGGGGATTACTAGCCATGGGGGTGTTTTGCTGTCTAGGGGTAGGCTAATCAAAGTGGAGGTCCCCAGACATCCTGGGTGCCCATCTTCCATACAGTTTGATACACTTATTAAAATACATTTATAAGTAACAACCTTCAACATTACTTGAACCAGTTTGTTACAGTAAAATTTTACATTTTATATTTTTATCACTGATGTATCATTGACTCTGGGGAGTGAAGATTAACAATTGGTAATAGTTTTTTAAACGTTTTGATAATCTTTCAGTAAAATTTTTAAAACAAAAATCAAAATAATAATATTAAGCCTTGCACACTCCCTTTGTAATTAGATACTATTAAATGCAATGGTATTGTTTCAATATGCATCCAAATTTAACACCTAATGAATTTGCTGAAAGCAGCATTGGTCATTTTGGGTTTCTAGGCCATTCCTTTTTTATGATTACCTGAAACTGGAGCAAAAAAATTTCAAGTAGATAGTAGACAACTTGGTAGATGTGTACATTACTGACCATCATTCAGTGGAACCCCACCTTACGGTGACACTACTATATGGCCACCTCATTGTTATGGCTTCTTTATTCTGGCCTAAACAAAAAGCTCAGTCAGTCATTTTTTTTTTTTTTTACCTAAAGAACCCCTTTAATACAGGCTTGCAACCCATTAATACAGCCAGATTTTTGTGTCCCATTGGTGACCAGATTAATGCGGTTCCACTGTATAACCGAAGTGACTGCTAATCATAAACATTTGGTTGTCATAATAAGAAAGGCACTTCTAAGATATATATGTTGTGGTTCAATATTACCCCTAGTACCTGGATTTGGTATTTTCTTTTGTTTCATGTACATTACTGACAACACATTATCACACACCAGGACAAAGGAAAATACATACCAAATTGAACCATGCATGAAATTGAACCACAACATATAAACATCATGTGATCTAACATGAATTATAATTATAATTATCACTCACCATGAATGAAAGAGTCAGAGTACATCGCTTGTTATACTTGCTGTCAATATAAGTTATTCTAGCATGAATTTAGTGCTACATTTTCAGACAAGCTGTCATTGTCATTATTCAACCTGGATGGATGATGAGAAGGTAAACAAATGTTAAACTGGTGAATAGAGAGAGCACTGTAAAATGTAATCTCTATGTTGTTATATGTTAACTAAATTGTAGCAAAGACACCCTAATAATCAAAGTCAGTAAACTTCAGCATACATCATGACCTAATAATACATGCTTGTGGTGTGAGTAAAGTTATTACTTCACTTCAATCACCAGACAAAATTATTTGGTACAAAGATGCTATTTACAAGGCTAAAAAGTTACACGTAAGCTAGGAAAAATCAAAAATCAAACCTAAAATTTTGGACTAATTAAGTCATCTTCGGGGCAAAAGACCCCTGCACTCGGAGAAACATTGGTTCATACAAAGTATTCCCCGACCAAAAGAATGGGATGCAGGGGCATAGCCAGGATTTTTCAAAGGGGGGTCACACTGTGTCAAAGTAAGCTTCACACCAGATTGTCATGGCATTTTTGCTACCTATTGTAGGATGTTTGCTTTAAGTGTATATGACATGAAAAATCATTTTAATCTGCTTATTTGAAACGCCTTTCAAAATACAGAAAAATGGCGTCTTTCTTTTTGAAATATCTATTTTCGTTTTAGAGATATTGACGTTTTTCTATTACGCAAATTAGAGCAGTAATGACATCATAATTATTGTTTGGAACTAAAAATTGGTAAAATACTAAATAAACTTGTAATATCTCTTGAAATATTGAAGCAGTGTTCTTGAAACTTGGCACCACAAATGTGCATGATAAAAGAAACAAAATGACTCCTGGCTAGGTAATCATACAGTTTTGAGTTTAATTTGGAATTAATTTGCACAATTGAGTTTTTCAAAAAGCTGAAATTGCACGAGCCACTTCAGCAAGTGCAATTCAGCTTTTTGCAAAACTCACTTTCATCATTATTTCACTTGATATCATTGGCTTAGAAAATTTCTTTCAGCCAGTCATAATCCAGAATTATGATGTGTAATTTGCACTGGTGTTACACTTAAACTGCACTGCTCTCAGCCAATCAGAATCGAGTAATTTTTCATGTATCTTATTGAAGCTGAAATTTCGCGCTAAAATGAAGGAGTAATTTGCCACCCATGATCAGGATATTATGCAAATTACACTCACTCCCATTCGGGCATCTTCTAGTACCTATAGCATTGCCTAAAAGGATCAAGGGGTTCGAATTTACTTTTGTGCAATAAAAACTCAAACAAACATTAAGCCTACTCTCCGATATTCCTGTTCAAAGCAACAGATCGAGCGCGTGCCAAATGTTAGAAATTTAAATTTCCCGCGGGCATGAAGAAAAAAGCACTTAAAGTATTTTATTCAGCCAAGTTAAATGCTTACTTGGGCAATAGCAAGCGAGAAAAGACCCGGAGAAAAACTATCTTAAACACTACCTCTTATGTCTTAGTTTACCTTGGGTAGGATTCTTGTATTAGCGAGGAATGCCAGGCTGTTGTGTCGGCTGTTGTCGGAACGTGAGCGTTATTGGTCAACGTGGTTTCTGTTTTAGTGTTTTGCAGCCGCTGCAGCCATTTTCCGTGGAACCAAATCCAGCCAGACGAAGTAAAATACCTTTCAAAACTCAACTGATATCACAAAAGGCCTCTTCGCCACAGCTTTAGCTTCAAAATATGTTTGTATTAACAAAACCTAATCATCCACCGCCATGTTGGATTCTCTTTCGTTCCGAGTTTCTTTGGGTCAAAACGAACGCGTCACGGACAAAAATCGCGCGCGGGAACTTTCGCGGAATCACGTTCATATGGGAGGGTCTCAATGGGGGGTTGACGGTTAAGTTCGAAATGACGTTTATAACACGAAATTAAAGCGTAAATTTGGCTTTAATTTTTCATAAAAGAATACAATTTTGCCCATAATAATACTGCTACCTATATTAATCGGTTTTACCCGATACTAGAAGTAAAGGACTTGCACAATGTATTTTTGAGATGTAATCAATTATAAACAGCATAACTTGACCCCATTTAAGTCAATCGATTAGTTCTCAATTAAGGATACCTGAGGCATTTGACGGCTAATATTGACTTGCTCATTTGACGGTTGACGGTAAAGATATTGCGTTTTTGACATCATAACTCGAGGATCTCGAGGATGCATAGCTGAAAACATAACATTGTCGCGAAACTCAAACGAAGCGAATTTTACTATATTCTCGCCATGAGAGTGCATCTTTCGATTATTATGCACCCTTACATACATGGGTCTATATAGAGGATATTGCACGGCGAGAATAGACGCGAATTTTATTTTCAATCGGTAAAAACAACATTTTATGAACGAGCGCAGCAAGTGATGTTTTAAGGTGGCTCCGTAGAGTATTTACGAACACCCTTCCTATAGAGCGCGAGATGGAAAAGGAAACTAAGTTAATTTCTCTTAAAGTTTTCCCTGTAGAGATTTACCAGTATGGGTACTGTTAAAATAAAGCTTATTTTTTGGATGTCAATTTTTGGATTAAGGCCGTTACCATGGTAACATCTCACCCAACGACAGGCAGATATATTCCTCATTTTGGCCTAAACTTTTAAATATTTATACTTTCCTTCAGTGAAATTTTTTCATCCTTTGCCACATCATGGAAATTATATTGCCTGACATTTTGAATTGGTAAAAATTCAAGGCTGTTCACACGGTTTTTGCAATATTCTGTCTACAATCTCCTGTCTACATTCAAAATCTAGTAACGTACTACCAACCTTCCAGAATCCTCCGATCATCACACTTATTACTTCTTAACCCCACGAATTTTCACCTGAAGACGTATGGTTCTCAAGCTTTTGCTGTTTCCGCTCCTGAACTCTGGAACAGTCTACCTGTTTCTATCCGTTCATGTGACAATCTAAGTTCTTTTAAACCTAAACTCAAAACTCATCTTTTTAAGAAAACTTATTATTCTTAGCGATTTTTATTTTTTATTACTTTCTTAAATGCACATTTTTAATTATTAAGATTAGTACAGCTCATTTTGGCGAATTGTACAGCGCCTAGAGCAGGCATGGATAGGCGCTATATAAATATTTATTTATTTAATTTGTCGTTCTTCTAAATATATTAGATTAGCTATGACAGAGTTCAACAAAAATCGTATTTTACAGGAACTGTATGTGGTTACAACTGAGCCAAGTTTAAAAAAAATCACCGAAGGAAACGCGAGAAAATTCACTGTCAGCTTTGCTTTTTGTCCTCGTGTACGTTGACGTCATAAAAATCGAAAAACACTTACTTTTTCCTTTGAGCGCGCTCAGATTACTTGAGCTTTCGTCCTATGCGCGCGTGCAATCGTAAAACTATAGGGAGCCACCTTAAACACTAGAAAATAAAATTCATATCTTCAAGCCACTGAGTAATTTTACCTGTCACGTCATATGATTTATCGATTTTGCCATCCGTTACTTGCCAGTATTGCAACACTGCAGAATGTGAGTGTTCCGTGGGTATTCTTAAGACTTGCATAACCAACTGGTTAAGTCATGTATATGAGACATTGACCAAGCGTGTGGTTAAGATGGCAGGATATTGTCCAAGAGCTTTTCTTTCAGCTTGGCTGCACAGGTAGTCAATCACAACGCAGGATTTTGTTCACTTGATCCTTTCGCGGAGCTCGTCAAAATGAGAGATTTAAAAGCCACTCTCAAGTCCCTAGCCTTCCATTCATGCAAATCAAGACTTCAAATATAGAATGGAGCTAACCTACTCCGTCGTAACATCGCAAAATGTTATATTCCCGCTACTTGGGCAATATGAACTTTGCCGTGTTTGAACCCATGTCAAACAAGAGAGACGGCATTTCATCACCTTTCCAAGCACCGAGAAGAGGGCTGAACTTACGACGCGCAGCGGAGTATCTTTGACAACTTCCAGCTGCCGGTTTGGAGATTTATTAAATAAAACACTTCCTTAACTGTTTAGCTAAACCAAGGAGAAAACGGAGAAATAAAATAGTGAAAACGTACGTTAAGTGAAGTCATATGAGACCTTATGTAACACACTCACGAAGGAGGTACATGTGTAGTCACAGCCACTGCTCTGATTTCCCTTAAATAAACTTGATTAATTAATACTGAGTTTGAGAATTTCTCTTTTCTTCCCGGCTAGATGCTCTTCAAATTGAAATATAAGCAACAAGGTCACCCAACACATTACCTAATGGTACATCAGTTAGTCTGACTTGTAAGGCAGGGCAGAAATATGACATGGCGGCGAAATCTCCGAAATGAAGACCGAAAAGAATTGAGCGGTTTAATCCACAAGGTAATCGAGTGAATGAATGTCGTGCTACATCGCAAGCAGCTTAGTTATGAACTGCACGTTGTTGGTCGGTGTACTGACGAAAGACAAAGTTGGGAACTAGACATGCAGGACAAGAAATTCAGTCCGACGATCATTGCTAGACGAGAACGATTCAGGTTGATTTCCAAGGTAACTTAGTAAAAACCAACATGCTGTTATCCTTAAACGAGCTAGTAAGATTAAGATGAACAGTAGTTGTACAGTGTTGTAACCAACGACTATAATCTATAGTGCATGACGTTTATTTCTCTGCCCGGTGCTTTATGTAACGTAAATAAAGTGTAGAAGCATTAACATTCTCAACGGACAAGAGAAGATGAAGAGTAAGAGAGTTAATCTCCCATATAAACCTTATTCACAAGGCGATCCTTCTCAATTTATTTTTAGATAACTGCCAGAAATGTCCTGAATGTCCTGAAATAACACTGATGTGTAGGGTAACAAATCCGGCATCCTTGTATTTGTCACGTCTTTTATTATCAAGGACAACTTTTTGACACTCTCTCATCAGCGGGTGCGTGTTGACTTGCAAATAGATGAACCGCGGTTCTATCTTCCATTCAGCCATTCAAATAACTGTTGTTTCTTTAAGAACTGGTTCATGCTTAGTGTGCGTATATCGAGTTACGGATGCACGCGGGAAGTTTGGAGAGCACGAAAGAAGCGTAAGAGTTGCTCGAGGCGACAGCCGAGAGCAACTCTAGCTTCTTGAGTGCTCTTCAAACTTTCCAAGTGCATCCATAACTCGATATACGCACAGCTACAAGCATGAACCAATTCTTTCATAACATGGCGACAGCAACTTGGGTGCTAAGTCATGTTTTATTTTTGACTGACTACAAACTTCTCACAATGTACGGTGAAGAAAAACAAAGGCCATTAGGATCCTAACACGCCACAATCAGTTGAGCAGCGGTTGAACGAAAACGCTTAACCTTGTTTCTCGTAAAATTGTCACTGATAAAAACTTGGCTTCCTCGAATTAATTACAATGAAAATGTAAGCAGACAAAGTCAAAAATACTCGATGAAAATGTAGACAAACTTCACTTTGCCGAAACTTAAACAAAAGGAACTTGCACTAAACTCGACGGAACTTTTGCAGCTAAATTGA
>Ga0126339_10000077_pt1 | contig 35241 bp, 28 predicted proteins | sample OrbTmetagenome_2_FD_92532 | JGI IMG/M metagenome (GOLD analysis project Ga0126339, IMG submission 92532) | Coral microbial communities from Petempiche,Puerto Morelos, Mexico - Orbicella T R C metagenome | ecosystem: Host-associated > Invertebrates > Cnidaria > Coral | place: Petempiche,Puerto...
CCGCCAACCGGATCGTCGACCTCCTGCCCTGGACCTGGGCAGAGCGTCAGGGCCGTTCAGAATCGCAGGCCGCCGTCAACACCTGATCCCAGTGGGTCAAAACGAACGCTCACACATCAAGCTCGACATCGAGATCATCTGGCGAGGCATTGGACAGGTTGGCCATGATTTGGACGTTGCCGTCGCGGCGGAAGGCGTGGCCTATGCGGACGTCACTGCTTCCGGGCACGCGAACAGTGATGGTGCGAGGTGCGGAGTCCCGAGCTTCAATCAAGACGTGCAATAACTTCAGTCCCGCGGGGGTCGTCTTTACGGTGCCGATGAAGCGATTAAAGATTTGGGCACTCGGACAGGAAATGAACCGAATCTGATCTCCTGATCGAAAGTAATGAGCGCCGCATACCACGGAAAATTTATCAATATTGACATTGCGCTGGCCGACGAAGGTCGCCGGAATGATGTCCTCGAGCCGTCGCACGCGGTGCAACGGGAGAGCCACATGTTGTGCGACCATTTCGCGAATGAAGGGCAGGCGCGTGGTGCGACCGCTGAGAACGACCAGATCAGGCGTGCGTCCTTCCGCTTTCAGACTTTCCGAAAGTTCGCTGATGTACGTGAAGACATCCATGAACCCTGGCTCATGGTTGGTCAGGCGCGATTGCACGTCCATCTGCGCCCACCGCCGCAGCATGTCATGGGTGATGACCAGCCGCTGGTCGCCCTTTTTCGTCCCTCCAGCCCGAAGCAACGGTTCGAATGGCTGGAGCAGTTCGTCTTCCCTATCCAGTTCCCAGGCTTTGAGTGGGTTCGCGGAGATGGCTTTCTTAGCCTCTTCCGTCAGTTCGTATATCTTTGAAACGGCTTGGCGGCGGTAGGAGCGCGTGAACACCGGATCATCCTCGCCGCCTTCAAAAGCCAGGGACGCCTCGAAACCGTATTTTTCAGCGAGATATTCACGAATAACGGTCGCGAGGATATGTGAGAGGCGATCACCCGCTCGGTTGAATCGCATGGATTCAATCAATTTGAAAGACACGTCCACGCGCTGGGTGTCTTCTGCGCGCATCCACTGGATTTCCACGCAGGCAACGTCGGTGGAGCCGCCACCGATGTCCACGACGAGAACGGTCAAGTCCTGGGTGCCGCGAAAATTGCCGAGCGTGCTGGTGGCGAGTTGTAGGTGAGTATCGAACTGGTAAAACGTCTCCCACACGGCAAAGGCAGCCACGGCGACCGGCTCGCTGCAAACCAGTTCGACCTTGAACGCCTTCCGGACGTCCGGTTCCAGGTCGAGAAGATCGTGGGCGGTGCTTTCGACGGTTTTCTTGAAAACCTCACGGTCGCACTCGCGCCAAGTCAGGGGATATGTGACCGCGATCCGGTTGATCTGCGGATACATTTGTGGAGCGCTGGTTTCGCATTTTGGGTTGCACAACGAGGAAAGAACCATCTGTAGGAGCTGTTCGATCCCGTGCTTTACGAAGCGTTGCTTCTCGTAGTGTTGAGCACGCTGCGAGCCCTTGACATCCCGAAAGAAGGTACGGGGTTGACGGAACTGCTTGTCTTCTGGCCAATTGCGAACAAATTTCTTGGGTGCGTAAATGAACGTGGCTTGCGGGTAGTTCTGAACCATTTCATCTGCCCGCTCCCCGAGAATGAACCACGGTTGCTCGCGTTCAAGGCCGGCCCGCAACACCAGAATGTTCGAACGGATCATTTTCAATTGTTCGATCGATCGATCGAAGTAAAAAAGATCCCATGGGTTGTTCAGCTCAAGGGGCTCGATTTCAGCGGGTCCTTGGCCGGTCTTGCGAAAGATGAATGTCGAAGCGCAATTGCCGAAATCCATCGTCAAGGTACCGTCGACATTGACCGGCTCGTCGCTGATATAGAAATCTGCTAAATGATAGTGGTGATCCTGCCCGTTGTTGGTCCAGGCGGATTTCAAAGTGGACCAGGCTCTTGCGCCCATGGGGCGTTTCACCACGACTTCAATGTGGTTTTTTTCCTGCCGTCCCGCGCCCTGTTGGGTGTCGATGAGGAGGTCCAGCAACAGTTCTGAGGCGACCTTTCGCAACCTGAAGAAAATGGGTTGAGGCAGGCCGCAGGGTATCCAGTCGGTGACCTCGGCGCTCTGGGTTGAAGTGGGCTCGGAGCCTGTCTCGGGTCGGCTTACCGGACGGCAGGCGATGTTCTCGCGAACGAGTTCGACGATGTCGGCATCGGCCGTCTTGGCGGCCATACGCCTTGCATCTTTCAAGATCTGGTCTGCCGAATCACGCAGCCAATGAGGAGTTGGGAATCCCCGATAAATCTGAATGCCAGTTTTCGGGTGAACGACGAATTTGCTGACTTGATTCCGGTTCATGCGGCGCTTCCAGCCTTCTGACAAAACGGTTGAATTGCCTCGAGCGCGCCCTTCAGCGTCGCGCGAATTGCGCGGATACGCCGTCCATCATCGGGATCCGTCTCGAACGCCCCGGTGTCGCCGATGCCTTCCATTTCGAGCTGGTAGAGAACTTCCCGCGCGTGTTGGCGAAGGCAGTGCAGCAGGAGAAGGCGCTCGCGCTGGCTCGCGGGGCCGGGGCTTTGCAAGGTAAAGGTTTCGTAGCCCCACAGTTTGGTCCACTCGGCCGCGCGGGATGCCAGGTGGCGGGTCAATTGCTGTCCGATCTCGGGGGGTGGTTGACCAGTGTCGAGCAGGGCGTCGCCCAAGGTGGTCACCATGCCTTGGAAGAGGTGCGCCGCCCATTCGTTGCCGACGCCATCAGGACTGCCCTTGAAAACCAGTCGTTTGATTTTGTCGTCAAGGCCGTGATTTTCGACAAACTGTTCTATGGCCTTCGGATTCCTTCTCGAATCAAGGCCGAGGCACGCCCGCAGTGCTTCACGCACCGCATGCTGCGTCAGGTCGCCGGCTTCGTCGTAGTAGATGGAAAGTGCCTTGCAAAGGCTTTCCGCTTCGCGGAGGAGGCCGCTACGGATGACAAAGCGCCGTATCAGCAGAATCCATCCACGCTGGTCAATTAGGTCGAGAAGCTGTTGGACGAAGAAGCCCTGACCACAGTCATCCGGGTTCGCTAGCGCCTCGGCGTTTCTTCGGAAATCATCGACCAGTGAGAGCCTGCTCAATGTCTCGTGGCCTGGCTCCCCTTCCTGAGTCCATGACCGCATAATCCGCTGTACGTTTTCGCCGTAGTAATCCGCATAACTATTTACGCCACGCATCTTTTCCACATGGCTGCGCGAGTCGACAAAGCAGATTCTGGCCGGCCGCAGTCGGCCGCGCAGCCCCATCTTTTCAAGGATATTGTCGATCAGGGCGACGCTGAAGTGGTCGCCACCATCACGCTCGGCACCAGGGCGGTAGCGTCGCTTCAGGTCGGGGTCCTCGAAAAAGCGGTTCATTCCGTTGATGACGAGCACCAGACGCTGGCCAAGGTCTTCGAACACCTCTGGAGAGGTAACACGTTCGACATACCTGAGCAGTTCCGAGAAAGTCGTTTGGTCTCCCGCCATTACCAAGTGAATGACGATGTCAAGTTCGTCTTCACGCCAGAGCTCGGAAAGGATATGGGCGCTCTTGCGAGCAAGGTAGTGGCGCAACACCTCATCCTTTTCTGATCCGGCTGTGGCCAAGCCCGGCGTGTCGATCAGGGTGAGATGGGCGACCGCTCCCGCCTCGCGCCGGCTCAACTTGACCAGCCGGTCAAACCGATCTCGAAGCGCCACGCGGCGCACCACCGCGCGCACTTGCAGGGAACTGTAATCTTCGCCATTGATGGTGATGATGGGTGCCGTGTCGATGTCGTCCGATAGCTGCTTGGTGGTCAGAGCGGTGCGAAAGCGTTCATCGCCAGCCTGTTCGGGGGTTGGGTGATAAGGCCGAGCAAAGGGTGTAAGGCGAATCTTCTTGGGAAAGCGGGTCGGCTCGGCGGGGGCCTTGGAGCCGTCAACCACCACGTCGTCTTTTCCATATTCAACTGTGATGTGGGAGCGCTGGTTTTGGTCCTCGACGTCGGGATGGTTCATGAGCGCCTTGATCTGTTCCAGTGTCCATGACTCAACGGCTATGGACTCGAGCTCATCGGCGGTATCCGCAGGGGCGGCAGAGATAGCCAAGGCCTGAGACGTGGTGTCCGTCAGGTCCGCCTTGAGCCAACCTCGGTCCGCCAGACCTGGAAGTAGCTCGCGCAGCAAGGATGTCTTGCCGGCGGCACTGTTTCCGATGATGGCGCACTGCACCCTGCCGTCGCAGGGTTGCCGAAGAATACCCAGACGCCGCACTTGGTCACCGTCGTGATGGATTTGATCCACCATGCGGCTGCTCGCCCGGAGGGCCTGGAAGCTCGTGACCTCCGACAGTTGGTCCAGGGCTTCAAGATAAGCGGTCCGCAAGCCGTTGATGGCCTTGACCGCGGTGTCGAGTTGAATTCTGGTCATCGGCTTCAATGTAGTTGTCGGGATCGGTCAGATAGTCGGAGAGATTGATCAGGGTTTTCAGATAGTTGTCGACGGATCTACGTGAATCGGAGAAGATGTCGCTCTGTACGCGCACATCTATGTCTTCCCCACCGAACCATTTTACTACGCTCTCACGCTGGTCGTAGAGCTCAAAAGTGGCGCTGTCTTCCCCGTCAGAAATAAAGATGATCGTGGTATCCTCACCCACCTCCCGCACATATTCGGCCGCCCGTTGGAGGCCGGATCGCACCGAACTGCTGGTGCCCTTTGACCAAAGGTCGGGGAGACGTTTGCGAACGGTCTGCCGGGTCACGTCGTTGACCATCGCGAGTTCGCCAAAGAGTGCTTGACCATCGTTTGTAACGACATCGAAGCGAACGGGGAGGAGCCCACTGAACGGGCGGTCCTCCATCTGTGCGAGGGTCTGGTCGACGGCGGTGACAACCGCCAATTCGAATTCGCTCATGCTCCCACTGGCGTCGATTATGAGGATCAAGTTGTCCTCAACCCGGGCACCCATGAACGTCGGGGACCAGTTCGGCCAGGGAATCAGAAGCAGGAGAAGCAGGAATGGGAGCAGCAATACCCACGGCCAGCGGTTATCGCGGGTTCTCTTCAACACCACGGATCCGGCCCACGCCTGCAGTCCGGCCAGGCCAGTGGCGGGATCAAACGGGGCTTCCGGCTGGCTGACGCGATGGGCCGTAAGGCGGATGGCGCGAGTCAGCCTGCAATGGCACACCTTTGAGGCCTGAGAGTCATTCGCGAGTCGGGCTTTCGGGGCGCATTCCACGGCGAACAGCGCACGCCGTCCTGAATGGTCGAGCACGCGGGGTCGCAAGAGCGGTCCAGGCGCCAGAACAGCGTTTTCCAATCCCGGTGTGTCCCGCAATGCCCGGACACCGCCAATGAGCCGGGTTAAGTCATGCTGGGTTTCCCGCACGCGCGACCGGTCTTTCTTTGGATCCGGATCCACTTGAAACCGCGTGCCCACGATTTGACCGGCGGCGTTGATTGTTGCCCCCTTGCGCAACACCTGCCTTTTTCCATTCCACTCCGATACGCTCCAGGGCAGGAATAGGTCGTTAGGAAAGTCGTGTTTTCTCATTCTTTCCCGCAAAAGGAGCGCGGTTGCAGAATCTTGTCGTGAGCGGTTGGTCGGCATGGTGGATTTGCTGGTCATGATGAAGCAACGTTTGATTTATATGGCTGTACCTGATAACCATCCCGTCCGTCAAGCTCAGCCGATGGAAGTGCCTGATTGAGTGACTCGGTCCTTTGGTTGTCGACCTCACAGATCCGGGCATGCGGATTTCTCCCACCCGGTTCCTCCCGATGGTAACCCGCCGCATGCAGGGCGTTTCGTCCGTGAGGCGGATGAACAAAGTTTCCATGGAAAGCGACTTCGGCTCCCTTGCATTCGAACTGATCCATGGCCGGCAATATGCATCCGGCGAAGAGGCCAACCGTGACATGGTCGCTACAATCGAAGGTGACCACAACCTCACGTACTTTCACTCAATGTCAGGTTACATTCACCCGGCGCAAGCCGAGCGTCGCGTTGTCTAACCCGGTGCCCACTTTGTTCGGGGCAAGGTCGGATGAATGGAGATGCGAAAATGGACGGCACGATGGCCGAGCGAGTCCGGGCCGAGGTCTGGCGCGGGGCGAGCCTTTTGAATTTCCTCAGTTTCGCGGTCATCCTCGCCTTGATCACGGCTCTGATGGCGTGGATCATCGCGATCGCGCCTGGGTGGTTCTGGGCGCTGAGCGCCTTGGGCACAGAAACCACCCTGTGGCCAGAGGGCGGTACTTTGGCGCAGGATGCTGAATGGTTGCGGTCGGTGTCGAACCGGTGGTCGGCGGTCCGCAGTCAGATGCCCTGGGACGGCCGGCTTTTTGCCACTCTGGGAGTTATCTGGGCCATGATGGTGGCCTTCGGTTTGCTTCTCCAGCATCGCCCCTGCGGCTGTTCGGCACTGAAGAACGATCGCTATCGCGATGGCGCGGTCCGACTTCTTGACCGATTTGGCTATTTCAAAGACATCAGAATCTTAACCTCAGCAGAAGAGAGGGTTTTTCAGTTTGGGCGAGAAATTTTTTTTCCTTTGTCCATGATGAGAAAGCTAAATAACTGCGCCGCTAATAATTTAGTGGAAAGTATGTTGTTTTTGATGGCGCACGAGTATGTTCATAGCGTTGCGAGAGAAAATATTCTTCGTTCGCTCATCCAGGTTTTGTTCGTATTTTTTGCAATTTCAGGTTTTGTTTTGTTGATTCAGCCAATTTTCTTTGGTGCGATGCTTATCGCTCCGTTCTTGCATGCGCCCATGGTGTTCTGGTTAATCGTCGGGGCGGCGACCATCATCATGTCGGCAAGTCTTGTATTACCAGTGTGGGGGTTTTTCGCCTGTCATGCCCGAAGCCGGGAGTTCTTTGCCGACCGTATCGCTCGAAACGTGACTGGATCCGCGTCTTCTCCATATGAAAAAGGGGAGATCCCCTTAAGCATACTGTGCGCATGGTCTGGACGCGTGTCCACCGCCGAGCACCGGTCGCACGTCCAGGGCTATGGCCCATACATTCGGAACAGTCTTCCCTTTGCACTGGTACTCCATGGGGTGTTGCGAACAGCTTACCTGTTGATCTGTCCGGCTGATCAAGACGTCTGGATCGTCGCCTTCGATCTGCCGTTCCTGGTAGCCCTCGTGGTTCTGTGGACGACCCTTCCGTCTCGACCGCCGGAGATGCTGCCAGAGGTCACGCCGTGGGCCGTCTCAACCCTGGCTTTTGGAACCTTGATACTCTCGGTAGGCACGCCGGCGCTACCCCAGATGCTTCTGGGCGTCTCCTTGGTGTCGCCAGAGTGGATGATTCTCGCCAGCGCGCCGCTGCTCGTTGCCTTCGGGGCGACGGGTGTCGTTACGCTGTGGAACGCCATGCGGGCGTTACGATCTGGGCCGGGCGCCCGCGGCCCATCGGTCCGGCAGTCCATGGTGCTCCTGGGGTTGATGGCCATGACGCTACCGGGGCATGCCTTCAGCGCTCTTGTTTTCCTGGTGGTGCTCAGTCTGAGCTCCGCTATGCTATACGCGGTCGTCGACACCATCGGTTGGTCCAGTGGCCCTCTCTGGAGCACGCGATTTTTTGTTGGGCTCGTTTTTCTCGCGGTGGCAAGTTCCTGCTTGTTCTTGTTGTATAGAGGTGTGTTGGTGCCGCTGCGACGCGGCAGCAGTGCGCCAGCGAGGCTTGCCGTCATCGCCGAAGTGGTGCTTGTTGTTGTGGTGACAACCGCCATAGTGCCGTTTTTGGTGAATATCTTGATGGCCTTCGTCGAGGCCGGGGGGGGAACAATGGTGGAGTTGCAGACGTTCATTGCGGCCCATCCCTCGGCAGGAGTCGCGGGGGGGGCCGGTTGGACCGTCCTGGCGTGGATGCTCGTCGTCTATGGCTTTGCCAAGCTTCTTCAGTGGGGGGCATCGTATAAGTTGTTCCGTTGCATAGGTGGGAACTGAAACCATGAGTACAGAGGAAACAGCAGTCGGGATCCTGCGAGAGGTGCTGCGTGAGGACGGTGATCCTATTGAAGAGGAGGCTTTCGAAAAGTTCCTGGCCTACCGATCTGGAAAAACATCTTTAGACACCGGCGTCGCCCATGCCGACCTGGGGGTTTCTGGCCACTATCAAGATTTGCTCGTCATAGCCCAGTATTGTCTAAACTATATTCAGGAGCATGGGCTCGATGACTTCGAAAAATTTTTAATGATTTACTCGGTCCATGATATTATGTTAAAAGTCCTTGCAGAAAGGAAACCGCCGCTGACAAGCAAATTGACGGATCTCGAACCCTATGCTTTGCGAATCGTGAAATATATAATTCGCAAGCTGCGAAAGCAGGATCGAAATTCCCAGAGTTGACTTCGACTCAATGAGTCGAAGGCCGATCGTCTGCCCAGTTGCCTCGGCGACAGTCGGTCCGATCGACCAGGCATCGTGACCGTCCCATCCAAAACGACCCCACGCCTTCGGTTGAGTGGGGCTATTCGTTTTGCGAGGGACCGAAGTGCGCATCATGTCTAGGATTGGGCCTCGTCTGATGTCGTCGTCCCTGCGGAAGAGAGGCTGCCGCCATGAATGTTGAAACTTGGGACGCCCGTTATGCGACTGAGGGTTATGTCTTCGGAACGGAGCCGAGCCCTTTTCTGGAAGCGTGCCGGGATCACCTGCCGGCCACGGGCCATGCCTTGTCGCTGGCCGATGGCGAGGGACGCAACGGCGTCTGGCTGGCGGCCCGGGGTCTGGACGTCCTGACCCTGGATTTCTCGGCCGAGGGGCTGGCCAAGGCGCGGCGTCTGGCCGCCGCGCGTGGCGTGGAAATCCGCACCGAGCAGGCCGACATGCTGACCTGGACCTGGCCGGACCAAGCCTTCGATGTGGTCTGCGCCATGAACTTCCATTTCCCTCCGGCGGTGCGGGAGGACCTGTTCCGGCGCATCGTCGCCAGCCTGGCGCCCGGAGGCCTGCTGCTGTTCGAGGGCATCCACACCGATACGCGCGACCATCACGCCCCGGAAGCCCTTTTCAACGAGGCCATGATGCCGGGGCTGCTCCCGGGGCTGGCGATCCGGGAGATGACCGTCCGCATGGAAGAACGCCGGATGGACGGCCAGGTGGTCGCGAAGAAGAAATTGAACGTCCTGGCCGTCAGGCCGTGATGACGGTGGGTCCGGGGGGGACGTCGACGCGCGCATACAACCGGCCATCCCTCAGCACCAGGATCCGGTCGGCGATCCGCTCGGCGAGCACGGGATCGTGGGTGATGAACAGGATGGACAGGCCGCGCCGTTCCTGAAGGTCCATCAGCAATCGAACGATCTTGGCCTGGGCGCTCACGTCCAGTGCAGAGGTCGCTTCGTCGGCGATCAGGACGGCGGGATCGCGGATCAGCGCCCGGGCGATCGCCACGCGTTGCAGTTCCCCGCCGCTCAGGCCATGGGTGCGGCGCGCCAGAAAGTCGGCCGTGTCCGGCAGATGGACCGCCCGCAGCCGCGCGCGCGCCCGTTCGGTGCGCTCGGCGTTGTCCATGCCGGCGACGAACCGCAACGGCTCCGCCACCGCCTGGAGGACGGTGAAGTGCGGGGCGATGGCCGTCTGCGGATGCTGGGGGATCAACGCTAGAGCAGATCGTGACCAATCTGAATCGCCCTGTGTTTCAGATTGGTCACGATCTGCCTTAAAATCAATGATGTTGGGCGGATTGACGCCGCCCGTTGGATCCGTTGTCCGGGTCAAACACGAGGCGATTCGCCCTAGGCCCTGACCCGGACGGGTCGTCTCAGCGCCGTCCACGGTGACGACCCCGGCATCCGCCCTGTCCAGCCCGGCCAGGATACGGCCCAGCGTCGACTTGCCGGAGCCACTGGCACCGTACAGGGCCACGGTCTCGCCGGCCTCCAGGTCGAGATCGAGGCCGCGCAGCACCGGTCGTTCCCCCATCGCCTTCCGTAGCCCCCGCACCGTCACGGCCGCCACCACGCCGCCTCGGTGACAGGCCAGCCGGTGCCCCGGCGCGTCCGCGACCCCGGCCATGGGCGGGTCGGCGCCCAGGCAGATATCGACGGCCTGATGGCAGCGATTGACGAAGGGGCAGCCCACGCGGCGGCGCTCGAAATGACCGGGAATCCCTTGCAGGTCCTTGCCGGACACGCGGTCGGGCCGGGCGCGCAGCAGGCCCCGCGCATAGGGATGGCGCGGCCGGGTCAGCATCACCGGGGCCGCGCCGTGTTCGACCAGACGGCCGCCATAGAGAACGGCGACCTCTGCGCCGATCCCCCGCGCCACCTCGAAGTCATGGGTGATGAGCAGGCAGCAACGGTCTTGCGCCGCCCGGCGCACCACCGACAGAACATGGTCGCGGGTGTCGCGGTCCAGGGCGGCCGTGGGTTCGTCCAGGATCAGCAGAGCGGGCGCGTTGGCCAGGGCCATGGCCAGCAACACCCGCTGGATCTCGCCGCCGCTCAGCCCGGCGGGGAAGCGGCCGGCAATCGTCCCCGGCAAGCCTTGTTGGGCAAGCAGACGTTCCGCCCGCCGCCGGGCCTCGGCCGGCGGGGCGAGGTGGTGGCTGGTGATGGCGTCGGCCACCTGATCGACGATCCGCAGGTGGGGGTTGAGGGCGTCCGCCGCTGCCTGGATCACCAGGGCCGCCTGTCGGCCCCGATAGCGGCCCAGGCGCCGCGCATCGAAGGTCAGCATATCCTCGCCATCGATCCACACCCGGCCCGTCACCATTCCGGGCGACAACCCCATCAGGGCCAGGGCCAGGCTGGTCTTGCCGCCCCCGGACTCGCCGACCACCGCCAGGGGACGGCCGGGCCGCAGGGCGAACGAGACGCGGTCGAGCACGGGGACCGCCCCGTGGAGGACCGTCAGGTCTTCAACCTTGATCAACGGATCCTCCCAGGGATCGATGGGCCCAGCCTTCCAGGCGTGTCCCTGCCAGGCCGAGGACCAAGATGGTTCCGCACAACGCCAGGGCCGGTGCGGCGATCTGCCAGACCGCCGTGGGTGTATGGAGCAGCGGCAGGGCCTCGGCCAGCATGCCGCCCCAGGTGGGGAAGGACGGGTCGGTCAGGCCGACGAACGCCAGAGCAGAGGCATGGACGATGGTGTGCCGCGTGCCCTGCACGGTGAGAGCAACCAGGACGGGAACCATTCTCGGTACCACATGGTGGACCATTACATAGGCGGGCCCGCCGCCGAAGGCGCGGGCGTAGCGGGTGCTGTCCCGAGCCACCTCTCGGCGGGCAATGGCCGCCACCACCCGAACGTCCGGCGGCCAGCCGAGTCCCGCCATCAGCAGCACCAGAACACCGGGGTCGGGTCGCAGGTAGCTGGCCACCAACATCGCCACGACCAGGGACGGCAGGGCCAGCAGGACGTCGACCGCGCGCATCATGACGCGTCCCAGGATCGGCGGCGCGGTCACCGCCAGGAAGCCATAGACCGTGCTGAGCACCAGGGCGATCAGGCTGGCGGCCAGGCCCAGGGCCAGCGTTCCCGGGGTGGCGGCCAGGGCGCGCAGCAGGTTGTCCTGTCCCAACTGATTGGTGCCCAACCAGTGATCCGGCCCCGGGGGAAGCAGCGGCGCGGCGGCCATGGGCACGTCGGGCAAAGGGGCGGCGAGCCCCCAAACCATGCCGGCGATCATGGCGGCGATGATCAAGCCCGCGCCCGCCACGGCCAACCCCCTGGACCTTGTTTCCATGGGTTTATCCTCGCGCCGCCAGCCGCAGGATGACCAGATCGGCGATCAGATTCACGGTCAGGATGGTGACGCCCAGGATCAGCAGCACGCCCTGAACCACAGCATAGTCCCGGCTGGTGATGCCCTCGGCCACCAGCATGCCCAGGCCGGGGTAGGCAAACACGATCTCGACGAACAGGACGCCTGATACGAGACCGCCGAACAGGGCGGCGGTCCGGGCCACCACCGTCGCCAGGGTGCTGGGCGCCACATAGGACGACCGCAGCCGCAGGGGGGAAACACCCTTGGCGCGGGCCATGGTCATGAAGGGGCGCGACAGCACCGTGATGGTCGAGGCCCGGGCCAGGTAGGCGATCTTGGTGGTCTCATGGAGAACCAGGGCGGTCAGGGGCAGCACGGCGTGCAGGGCGATGTCCCCCAGGCGCACCAGGCCCTCAGCCTGCGAAAACGGCGTCATGGCGCCCGACGCCGGCAGAACCTGGAGCCCCAGGGCGAACACGAACAGCAGCACAATCGCCAGGACGAAAGGCGGAATGCTGTCCGCTAGGGTGAGGACGGCCAGTAGGCCAGTGCTCCCCCGGCGCCCATGCCGCAGGCCGGTCTCGATTCCACCCGCCGTGCCCAGCAGGAAGGATAGCGCCGTCGCCGTTCCCGCCAGCAGGAGCGTCCAGGGCGCGACCGGAAGTACAAGATCCACGACCGGCAGACCATGGACGGCCGAAACACCCAGGTCTCCTTCGGCCAGGTGTCCGAGATAGCGGACGAACTGGTCCATCAGACCGCCGTCCAGCCCGTACATCCGCTGCAACTGGTCGCGGGCCTCGCCAGTCGGTGCCGCCAGCGTGGCGTCCGCGAACAAGACATCCAGCGGATCGCCCGGCAAGGTCCGGACGGCCGCGAAATTGAGGCTGATCAAAACGAACAGGGCCAGCAGGTACTCGATCCCCCGTGCGATCGCGTGCCGCGCGAGGGATGAGGCCCTCGACCCTGTCATGGCAGGAACATCTGTTTGTTGAGGATCAAGGGAATGCCGGGGCCGATTCCGCCGGGTGTGACGAAGGGCTGGACCCGATCGTTCGACGCGATCACCCGCCGGGGGGAGAGCATGAAGAAGGATGGCAGGTCGGCGGCATACAGATCGCCGGCGCGGGTCACCATGTCGGCTCTCACCGCCGGGTCCAGTTCGCTTGCCTGGTCTCTCAGCAGGCGGGTCAACGCGGCATTCGCCGTGTAGCGGTCGCTGTCCGGACGCCCGCCCAGGATTGTCCGGCGCAGGACGTCGGGATCACCCAGGGTACTGAAGGACACGATGGCCAGGTCGAAGGCATCGCGTCCGAAAACGGCGTCAAGACCGCCCCTGTCGAACAAGGTGACCGACACGCCGATGCCGGCGGCCTCCAGTTGCGCGGCCACCATCCGGGCCAGCTTATCATAGTGGCGGAGCGCCACCATCGTCAGGTCGAGGGTGTCCCCGGCGGCCGTCTGCCACCGTCCTTCCGAATCCCGCTGCCACCCGGCCGCGTGCAACATCCGCGCGGCCTCGGCCGGATCGTGGGCATAAGGGTCGGGCGCGGTCGCGTCGAGCGGGTCCAGTCCTGCCGCGTCCCAAAGGTCGGCCTCACCCAGATACACCGTCTCGATCAGACGTGGACGATCCACAAGCTTGGCGATAGCCTGCCTCACCTGGACATCGGCCAGAACCGGGTGGCGATGATTGAACTGTAGGCGCACCGGGTGGTTCATTTGGTAGGACAGGACCGTTAGCCCGGCCGCTTGCAGGTTCGCGCGTTCGGTGGCCGGCACCTTGGTCATCAGATCGACCGCGCCCGACGTGAGGCCGGCCAGGGCCGCGGCCGTGCCCATCTTGACGAAGGCGATCTCCTGGACGGCCGGGGCGCCCTGGTAATAGTCGGCATTGGCCTCGAACAGATAGCCGCCCTGGATCGGGTCATACGCCTTGAGGCGATAGGGGCCGGACCCCGTCATGGCGGCCGGTTCGGCGAAGCGCACCGGATTGTCGATACCGCCGAAGATGTGCTGGGGCAGGATCGGCAGGGTCCCCGCCACGTTGACCAGGAACGGGGCGAACGGACGGGCGAAGTCGACCCGCACCTCGGTCGGGTTCACCGCCCGCACCGACCCAACCGCCGAAAGGTCCACGAATCGGCTGGGGTGCGCCCGGGCATAGTCGACGGTGAAGACCACGTCGGCGGCGGTCACCGGCTCTCCGTCGTGCCATGTGGCGGCCGGATCGAGCCGGAAGGTGATGCCGGTGTCGTCGGCCTGCCACGACCGCGCCAGGGCGGGGATCAGGGTTCCTGTCTCATCCTTCCATAGCAGGGTGTCGAAGACGAAGGTCATCAGCACGTATCCCGGCCCCCGCCGGTCGTGCAGATAAGGCGACGGAGGTCCCCAGTTGCCCCGGCCATCGGCGATGACGATACGCACCTCGTCCTGCGCCAGGGCGGTCGGCCCCCTCAGGACACTCATCATCGAAACCAAGAGAAGAGCTGCCGTAAAAAGAATAACGCTGAGTCTCTTTCTATTACTTTTGTGTTCCCACGAGACTGTAGTCATCTCGGCGGTCTCCGTTGCATATGACGCTCCGGTAATGATATTCAGTCGCGATTTTGAGGTATCGCGCGAAAATGCCAAACAGCATCGAGAATCGGACACCCGGCGCCATGCCGGATGGCGATCGGCTTTCCGCGATCGAGCGGGCCGAAAGCCCGGTGCTTTTGCTGCCGAACCGGTTGCCGAAAGGGCTGCGCGGTGTGCCGCATCGTCACGGTCGTGGACAGTTTATCTATCCCAGCAAGGGGCGATTCCGGGTTCAAGCCGAACACCAGATCTGGGCCGGATCGCCACAGCAAGCGATGTGGATTCCCTCGGGAGTCGTCCATTGCGTCGACGCCCTCGACGACCTTGATGTTCACAACGTCTATGTGCGGACGACCGAGATCGCCGGTTTGCCCGAGACCTGCAAGGTGCTCAACGTCACGCCGCTGATGCGGGAACTGCTGATGTATGGGCGGACCCTGAGCGCCGAGGACTGGAGGCGGGACGAGAATGTTCGCATCCTGCTCGTCATCACCGACCTGATCCGTTTGGCCGATGACCTCACCAGCATCCATCTGCCGACGTCCAACGATCGGCGGCTGACTCCGATCCTGACCTCGCTCATGGATCAGCCCGACGATAATCGGGGTCTGGAGGACTGGGCCGCCGTCACCAACACCAGTGCACGCACCCTGGCGCGTCTGTTCGTTCAGCATACCGGCCTGACGTTCGGCCAGTGGCGTCAGCGCCTGCGTGTTATGGAAGCCCTGACGCGCCTGGGCGACGGCCAGTCGGTCCTGGCCGTGTCCCTGGACCTGGGCTACGCGAGCCAAAGCGCGTTCACCACGATGTTTCGCAAGGTTGTCGGCCGCCCGCCGTCCGACTTCTGTGCGAAATAGGGGCTGATCCTGTTCCAGAGTGGTGATGGAAGGCGACGACAGTCGCCGCCCTTGCGCCACGCTTCACCCTAGAGCATGCCGAGAGTCGCGCCGCATGGCCCGATCTTTTCTTGTTCGCGTAAAAGTATTAAAAAATCATCACGTTCTGTATTGAGCGGTATCCGTCGCGAAGGCCAGGGCGTGGGGGAGGGAGGCGAACAAGGCGGCACGATGGCCCATGCCCTCCAGAACACGGGCCGTAACGCACAGGTCTTGGCGCACTCTCAGTCGGTCAATCATCGCGAGAGTCGCCGGGGCCGGTCCCGGCGTTTCCGGGGGCGGCTGGCCGGACCTGACCTCGCGGTCCCCCATCATCGTTAGAACCGGCGCGTTGGGCGCCGGTCGAACGGCCGCCGTCGCCTCCAGGGTCCTCATGATGTCCTCGCCCCACCACAGCGATGGGCTCACGGGACAATAGCCCTGAAACGTCGTCGGTGCCGTGAACAGCGTATACAGGACGAACAGACCCCCAAAGGAATGGCCCCAGAGCGTGCGGCGCGTGCCGTCCACAGGCACACCCTGTTCCGCGACGTCCCGCAGCGGGCCGATCAGGTTGGACAGGAACCGATCCGCCCCACCGGCCAGACGCTCCGGACGGTGTGGGTCCGGCATGGGGCCGTCGGACCCCAGGGGGGGTGTGTAGTCCAACCATCGGTCGGTCACCGCGAACCCCTGGTCGGTGTCGTAGCCCACCCCGATCACCAACAGACCGGGCACCTCGTGCAACAGGGCTGGCGTCAGGGCCTCGAACACCGCATTGCCGTCCAGCAGATAGAGGACTGGAAACCCGGATGACGGCGAGTCGCGGCGGGGGTGCGCACGGAACAGACGATAGATTCGGCCCGCCGGGGTGACCAGAGACCGGTGTTGCGTCGTGTGGGTCTGGTATGAGTCGTTGGTGGGATCGGCCGGCGCGGCCGGAAGGGCATAGGGGGTCCATGTCATGAGGCCGGCGGCTCCCGTCTCGCGTGTCGTGGGCTCCGGCCAAAGTGCCGCCGAAACGCCGTCGAGAAGTTGGCCGGGTTGGAATAGCCGGCGAGATAGGCGGCTTCCTTGACCGATAGCCCCTGGTGATCCAAGGCGAAGCGCGCGCGTTCCAGGTTTCGGCGCCTGACGAACTCGAAAGCGCTCATGCCGTGAACCACCTGAAACAGCCGTTGGAGGGTGCTGACGCTGATTCGAACCATCCGGGCCATCTCCTCCAGGGTGACGGTTTCCGGGCCGGCGGCGTCCAGATACTCCTCGATCACGCGCATGCGCCGAAGGTCCCGCATGCAAAGGGACCGGCCGGGTTGTGGCGCCGGGTCGTGTGCCAGCGAGGAAAAGACGGTGGCGATCAGGTCTAGCACCCGGCTCTCCAGATGGAGTGTGCGAAAAGACCCCGTATAGTGCGCCTCGGACAAGATGGTTTCCGCCAGGGCGACAACGCGTTGGTTCGGGCGCCAACAGCATTGCGCCAGGTGGTTCTGAGAGAAGCGCCGAATATCGAACGCACTGTCTACCGCGCCAAGATCAGACTCGGCCAGCCAGTCATGAGACAAGGTCACGCTGACCTTGCGGACACGGGTGCCTTTTTGTCCGCGTCGTTCGAACAGCTCTGGACGGGCACGCGCGGTCATCAAGGCGCGTGGTCCGGTATCGGTGAGCGCGTGTCCGTCATCCTCGGGAAAAAGCGAGCGGCCGCCGACGCTGGCATCGACCGGTCCCTGTAGGAACACCTGGATCGTCAGACCGGGTCGCTGTTCCAGGCGGGTGATCATGTCATGAAGATCGATGGCGTCCGAGAAATGCAGGTGCAGGCCGCTTCGCAGCGAAAGCAGGCCATAATGACCTCTGAGGGCAGGGGTTTTTGTGTCCCTTGGCGTGACGACATGGAAATTCGATCCGACCTTCCTAAGGGATTCCTCAATGGTACTCGTTTCCACAATGGACGAAAGAGGGCGTGATTGGGGGCATGCAACATTTTTTCTGCACGTCATCGGTTCTTGCGCCAGTGTCGATTGTGGTGATCAAAGAGGACGAGTCGTTCCCTCTCGGTCACATCATGTGCTTGCGCATCTTGACTTTGCGCATGGACGTCGTTGACGCGGCTCACCCGGCCGGTTCCGACGCCGCGTTCGTCAGCGTGACCTTTTGGCAAAGGCCTTTGAGTGTCCCACACACGGACCGGGCGTAGCCCTCAAAAGCCTCTTTCCGATAAGACAATACGCGAGATGAGAGTGAGAGTCATCCGCGTTAAAAGGGCGTCTCCTGAACCTGGAGACGCGATAAGCGAGGTTTGCGCCCGGTCTCATCGCCATGGAATGCCAACAGCCAGGAGACTTGAGGGCATGCTCGTCGGTCCCGTTTCGTCGACTCCCCTTGTGGGGCTTCCGTTCATGACCGTTCTGGTGGTGGCTGGAAGCCTGGCCTGTCCAGCCGACGCGGCGGACATCGCTGAATCGTCGGAACCGGCCGGGGCCGCGACAGCGGCCGGCGAGGCCGACGATCCCATCGTTCTGCCGGCGCTCGTCGTCTCCGGGTCGAGATACCGGACCGAAGCGACGGATGGCTATACGACGGACCTCATCAGTGTGGGCGAGAAGGAAGCCCGGTCACCCCGGGAAGTGCCCCAGTCCACCACGGTGCTGACCCGGGATTACCTGGAGGATCGAGGGGCCCGTTCGATGGACACCGCCTTGCGCGAGGCACCGGGCATCCTCGTTCTGAACAACGACAATGGCCGGTCCAGTATCCTGGCCCGAGGCTTCGAGTTCGACTCTCTGTATCTGAATGGTCTTCCCGCGCCGGAGCTGAGCATCTACGGCACCCAGCCGGACATGGCCATCGTCGATCACATCGAAATCCTCAAGGGACCGGCTGGCCTGTTCGGCGGGGCTGGAGAACCGGCCGGCGCCATCAACATGAGCCTCAAGCAGCCGGCCAGGACGTTTCACGGCTATGCGACGCTCACCGGCGACACCTGGGCCGGGTTCCGTGCGGAGGGCGACGTGTCCGCCCCCTTCAATGAGTCGGGAACACTCCGGGGTCGGCTGGTCGTGGCCCACGATGACCAGGCAAGCTGGATCGAGGACAGCGAGAACACCACGCGCCTCGCCTACGGCACCGTGCAGGCCGATCTGACGGAGCAGACCACGGCGAGTATTACCGTGAGTCATGCTGAGAGGGATATCGTACCCAACAACGGGCTTCCCACCTTCGCCGACGGTGACCTGGTGGACGTGGATCGTTCAACCACCACCGCCGCCGACTGGAATACCTTCAACAACTATATCACCGACTACATCGGAGAATTGGAGCACAGTTTTGACGGCGGTGGCCATGTCAAGGCGTCCGCGCGCTATGCCGACCGATGGGTGGACTTCCTGTACGCCTATGCCGGCGGTTCCGTGGACGGAACCGGCGCGGTCAGGTCGATGCGGTGGCTCGCGCGCAAGCTGGATCAGACCTCCCTGGCCGTGGATGCCCACGTCAGCAAGCCCGTCACCCTTCTGGGGCAAGAGCACAACGTTCTGATCGGTGCCGACTACCAGCGCGTCGTCGACACCCTGTACTCCGAGATCGGCACGATCGCGACCACCAACAACATCTACAACTGGAACACCGACGTTCCCAAACCCGACGTGACGTACACATCCCGAACAGAGACGACGGTGAATCAATATGGTGTGTACGGCCAGGTCCGCATCAAGCCCGTCAGCGCCTTGACCTTGATCGGTGGCGGGCGGATGACCTGGTATGATTCCGAGGTCGTTGATCTGCACACGTCGGATGTCGTCGCCACGGTCGATCTCAATGGCGAGTTCACGCCCTATGCCGGGGCTGTGCTGGACATCACGCCGGAACTGTCCGCCTACGCCAGTTACACGGCGATCTTCCAGCCGCAGTCTCAGGTCGATGTCAACGACCAGCCGCTCGATCCGCGACAGGGGGAGCAATACGAACTCGGCCTGAAGGGCGGGTTCCTCGACGAAGCCCTCAACGTGTCCGGTGCCCTGTTCCTGATCCGTGACAAGAATCGCGCTCTTCAGAACGAAGACGGCGAGTACGAGGCGCGCGAGGACGTCGAGGCCCGGGGCATCGAGATCGAAGCCAGTGGCGAGGTGTTGCCGGGATGGGATGTGCTGGCCGGATATACCTACACCGAGACCGAGTACGTCAACGGCATGAATGAAGGCGCCACCTTCAGCGCCGTGACGCCGGAGCACATGGCGCATGTCTGGACGACGTACCAGTTCGCGGACGATGGGATGCTGGACGGATTGACGGTCGGCGGTGGCGTGAAAGCCTTCAGTGACTTCTCCTCCGTCAACCGGGGTGTGGAAATCAAAGCAGATGGTTATGCCGTTGTTGACCTGATGGCGCGCTACGACCTCACGGAGAACTTTTCCACGACGCTGTCCATCAATAACGTGTTCGATACGAAGTACTATGAGCGCGTTGGCGGAACGTCTGTCTTCAACTTCTATGGGCAGCCTTTGACAGCCATGTTAAGCGTGAAAGCCGTCTTTTGACGGCTTTTCATCGCCAACAGACTGTCGTGCCCTTGGCCGAAACGGTACCGGCCCACGCCTCCCTGACCAACCCGAGCCTTCGGTGATGAGGTGGCGGGGCGGGCGCGGCTGGAGCCGGAGCGATAGGCAACCTGAGACGACATCAAGAGCATCATGCCCATGACCAAGTCCATGCCCACGGCGGTCAACTCGCCCCCGACCCTGGCTCTGCTGATTGCCCTGTCCTGGGTCAATCCGGTGGCGCTCAACATGACGCTGCCGTCGATGCCAACCATGGCGGCTGATTTGAACGCGCCCTATGCGATGGTGCAGCTTTCGCTGTCCCTTTTTCTGGTAGCCATCGCCGTCGCGCAACTGATCCTTGGTCCACTGTCGGACCGCTACGGCCGGCGCTCCGTCCTGATCTGGGGCGGCGCCCTGTTCGTGGCGGCCAGTGGGCTCTGTGCCGTCGCGGGCAGTATTGAGGTCCTGCTGGCGGCGCGCATCCTTCAGGCGATCGGGGGATGCGCCGGCGTCGTGCTCGTCCGCGCCATCGTCCAGGATGTGTATGGCCGTGATCGCGCTGCGTCCATGCTTGGATATGTGACCATGGGCGTTGCCGTGGCCCCCATGCTGGCGCCCCTGGCGGGGGGCTATGTGGGCGGTTGGGCTGGCTGGCGCGCCAGCTTCGTCTGCCTTGCGGTCGCTGGAGCGGTGGTCCTGATGTGGACGGCCCTCCGCCTAAGGGAGACCGCCCGGCGCGACAGCTACCGCGCCGGTCGGGACATCGTGAGGGATTTCGCTCAGTTGTGCCGGCAACGCGCCTTCTGGTTCTATGCCTTGGTGGTGGCTCTGTCCAACGGTGTCTTCTTTTCCTTCCTGGGGGGCGCGCCGCTGGTCGCCGTGGAGGCGCTGGGCATGACGCCGCAAGGCTATGGCCTGTGGTTCCTGGTCGTGGCCGGGGGGTTCATCCTGGGCAACTTCCTGTCCGGGCGCTGGTCCCACCGCCTGGGCATCCACTGGATGATTCGCGTCGGCGTCGGCTTGGCGCTCGCTGCCGTCGCCGCCATTGCCGTCTTCGCCGGCACGCTCGGTCTGAGCCCTCTGTTGCTGTTCGGACCCATGTTCTTCTCCGGTCTTGGGAACGGACTCATTACGCCCAACGGCATCGCCGGCGCGGTGAGTGTGCGTCCCGACATCGCCGGAGCGGCGGCGGGCCTGACAGGATCGATCCAGATCGGGTTGGGCGCCGCCGCCTCCGCTTTGGTCGGGGTGGTCATCGATGCCGGGAACGGTCCCGTGCACACCAACGCCCTTGTCATCGTCATGTTGGGACTGGCGACCCTGGCCTTTTTCCTTGGCATGGCGCGGCCGACCAAACCCCTGGCCACCCCCGCATAAGAATCGCGTCGACGGGTGTCGACGGTGCCACGACATGGGGGGAAGAAGAGGCTGTAAATGCGAATGAGTATCAATTACATAAAATGCCATGGTTTTTTTCGGCTCTGGATAGTCGTCCTGGTGGCGATCGCCTTGATGGTCGGCGTTGGCGCGTCCACCGTTGTCCAGGCGCAGGTGACCCTCACCGACCTGACCGGGCGCCAAGTCACCTTGGACCAACCGGCGCGCCGGCTTCTGATTACCGATGGCCGTTTTCTCGTGGCCTTGTCGCTAATCCATCCCGATCCGGTCAGCCTGCTTGCCGCCTGGCCTCACGACATCGATCACATCGGCCCGGATACATACGCGCATCTCCGCGCGACCTCGCCGACCATCGCCTCGCTTCCAAAAGTCGCGGGCAGCGCACGGGTCCAGTCGGTGGAACAGATTCTGGCCGCGCGGCCCGACCTCGCGGTGTTTCCCCTGGGGAGCCGCCTGTCCGATGAGCAACGCACCAGCATCGAGGCCGCTGGTATTCCGGTGCTGGTGCTGGATTTCTTCACCTATCCGTTGACGAACGTTGATCGAAGTCTGCGCCTCCTCGGCCATGCCACGGGCAGCGCAGTGCGTGCCGAGCGCTTTATCGCCTTCCGGCGGGATAGGATGCGGACCATTGCCGAGAGGGTCGCGCATTTGCCGGAGGAGGCGCGTCCAACGGTGTTTCTGGAGCCGCATGCCGGTCTGTCCGAGGACTGTTGCGCATCGCCCGGCAACGGTCGCATCGGCGAGTACATCGACTTCGTCGGCGGGGACAACATTGGCCGTGAGGCGATCCCGTCCCCGGCCGGTTGGCTCAGCCTGGAATACGTGATCACGCGCGCGCCGGACGTCTATATCGCCACCGGCGGCTCGCACATGGAGCGGCATGGGGGCCTGGTCCTGGGTCCTGGGTTCAGTGTCGATCAAGCCCGCGCGTCCCTGACCCACCTTGTGTCGCGACCGGGCTTCGCGGACTTGCCCGCCGTTCTGAACGGCCGTGCGCACGGTCTGTCACATCAACTCCTGAATTCTCCCTTGGACATCATGGCCTTGGAATACTTGGCGAAGTCCATTCACCCGACCTTGTTTCGCGATCTCGACCCGAACAAGACCAGGGCGTTTATATCCGAAATCTCCGCAATCAAATCGATGGATGGCGTCTTCTGGACACGGCTTGTCGAGCCGGGTTCACGATGAAAACGGGAGTGGATCATGACCCACCTTCTCTATCGCTCAGACTGCCTTCAAGACGCGGCTGATCAGGAGTCCGACACCGTCGCGGATGTTCCCTTCATGCTTTTGTCCCGTAAGGAGACCGTGGCGGGATACGGGGTACGTGCCCGCGTGTCCGTGGTGGCGGATACGTCCCAGGGGGATCAAGCCTCGGCGTTCTTCGCGCGCCGGCAGGGGGGGCCGCCGTTGCTGTTTGGCGCCGTGCCGTTTGACCTCGGCAAGCCATCCGTACTGATTCAGCCAGCCATGGTCCTGAAGAGTCCGCGCCGTCTCGACCCGGCCTCGGTGACACCGCTGATGGCGCTTCCGGACGCAATCGCGCCAGCCGCGCGGCGCTGGGATGTGGATCCCCATCCTCAAGCCGATAGATATGCCTCATCCGTGGCCGAATGCCTGTCGCGGATGGCGCGATCCGAGGGTGGCCCGGAGCCCCTGCGCAAAGTGGTGCTGTGCAGAGATCCCCACGGTGACCCCGGCGGAAGCGCGGCGGGTGATTCACGGCTACAACGCCACGGCCCATCCCGTCGCCGAGACCACGCTCACGGCGTTGATCGAGGCCACCATGACGCGCGCGCCCGAGGCGTTGGCGGTCACCTTCGAGGGGGAGGCGCTGACCTATCGTGATCTGGACCGGCGGAGCGTGACCCTGGCCGCTTACCTCAGCCGCCGGGGGGTGACGCGCGGCGATATCGTGGCGATCGCCCAACCCCGGTCCCTCGACCTGATCGTCGCCCTCGTGGCCGTGCTTCGGGTGGGCGCGGCCTACCTGCCTCTGGATCCCGACCAGCCCCCGGCACGCCTATCTCGCATCTTTGCCTCGGCGCGGCCCAAGGCGCTGCTGGCGCCGGCCGAGACGCCGGTATCCCCGCCGGATACATGTCCGCTGATCGTCTTACCGGTAGAGAGGCTGGAGCAAACGGCGCCGGTCGGCGGCGTGGCGTCACCGCCCGGTCCGACGCCGGACGATGCCGCCTATGTCATCTACACGTCGGGCTCCACTGGCGAGCCGAAGGGCGTGGTGGTGGAGCACCGCGCCATCGTCAATCGGCTGGAATGGATGCGCTGTCACTACGGGATCGGTCCCGACGACCGTATCTTGCAGAAGACCCCCGCGACCTTCGATGTCTCGGTCTGGGAGTTCTTCCTGCCCCTGATGGCTGGCGCCACCCTGGTGGTCGCCCCGCCGGAGGCCCATCGGGACCCAGCCCAGACCGCCGCCATCATCCGGCGGGAACGCGTCACCACCCTGCACTTCGTGCCGTCGATGCTGGCCGCCTTCCTGGCCGACCCCACCGCGCGGGGCCTGTCCCTGGCGCGTGTGTTCTGTAGCGGTGAGGCGTTGACCGCGCCCCTGCGGGATCGGTTTCACGCGACGGTCTTCGCCGCGCTTCATAACCTGTACGGCCCCACCGAGGCCGCCGTGGATGTGAGCCACTGGCCCGCGTCCGCCACCGATGATTCGGACCCCGTTCCCATCGGCAGGCCCGTCTGGAACACGCGGCTCTATGTGCTCGACCGTCACCTGCGGCCGCTGCCGGCCGGTGTCGCCGGCGACCTTTACATCGGCGGCGCCCAGGTGGCGCGGGAATACCTCGGCGCGCCGGACCTGACGGCGGCGCGGTTCCTGCCGGATCCCTTCCTGGGGGGGCAGGCGCGCATGTACCACACCGGCGATCTGGCCCGCTGGCGGCCCGATGGCGCCTTGGTGTTCCTGGGCCGAACCGACCATCAGGTCAAGATACGCGGGTTGCGGATCGAGTTGGGGGAGATTGAGGCCGCCTTGACGGCGTCATCCCAGGTCTCCGAGGCGATCGTCATGGTGCGCGAGGATCGCCCCGGTGATCGCCGCATCGTGGCCTATGTGGTTCCCGCGGCGGCGGTCTTCGATGCCGAGGCGCTTCGCCGTCATGTCGCTGGCCGCGTTCCGGGCTACATGGTGCCGTCGGCCATCGTCGCCATCACGGCGCGTCCGGTCACCCCCAACGGCAAACTGGATCGCAAGGCGCTGCCGGCCCCGGCCTATGGTGCGCCCACCCTGAAGGCCGCCGAGACCGCGACGGAACGCAGGCTGGCCGGTCTGGTCACCGAGGTTCTGGGGATGGCCGAGCCCGTCGACGTCGATGGCGACTTCTTCTCCTTGGGCGGGGATTCCCTGCTCGCGATCCACCTGATGCAGCGCATTCACGCGGTCTGGGGCTGGGACCCGGGGCTTGGCGCGTTGTTCGAACACCCGACCGTCACCGCGCTGGGACGGATCATGGATGGCGTTCCCATCGGCGGAACCGGCGGCACGGGACCGGTCATCCGCCTTGCCGACGGGGGCGAGGATCGACCGCCGCTGTTCGCCATTCATCCGGCGGGTGGGATTGCCTGGTGCTATCGCGACCTGGCCCGCGCGATGCGGCCGGCCCGGGTGGTGTATGGCCTGCAGTCCCCGGCCCTAAACGCCGACGCCCCACCGATCCCATCCCTGGATGCGTTCGCGGCGACCTACACCGATCGCATCCTGGCGCTTCATGCGGGCGGGCCGATCCACCTGCTGGGCTGGTCCGCCGGGGGGATCATTGCCCACGCCGTGGCCGTGCGTCTGCGCGCGCTGGGGCACGCGGTCGGCACGGTCGCCCTGCTGGATTCCTACCCCGCCGACTGCTGGCGCGACGAACCGGAGCCCGATGAGGGGGCCGCGCTGAAGGCGCTCATGCACATTGCCGGCTATGACTTGGCGGACGGCCATGACCTGTCGCCGACCCGGGAAGCCGTGATCGCCTTCTTGCGCCGCAGCCGTCACCCCCTGGGCATGCTGTCCGACGATGTTCTCGCCGGGATCGTCCGGGCGGTGCACAGCAGCAACCAGACGGTTCGCGGCCACAGTCACCGCGTCTACGATGGTCCCCTGCTGCACTTTCGGGCCGCCCTTGATGACCATGACGGCCTCGACCTGTCCCCGGACCAATGGCACCCCTATGCCGCCGCTCTGGAGCGGATCGATGTCCCGAGCCTGCATGCCCACCTGACGGGGGCCAGCGCAACGGCCGCGATCGCCCCCCTGTTGAACGCCCGTATGAGCGACGTTGAAAGGGGCGCGTGATGCGGGTCACGGGCCTGGAAGGTAGGACGGCCTTCGTGACCGGCGCTGGCGGCGGCATCGGGGCGGCCGTGGTGCGGGCCTTGCACCACCAGGGGGCACGGGTCGTGGCCGTGGATGTCGACGGCGACGCGATCGAGGCCCTGCGGGCTGAGTTGGGGGGCGGGGTGCAGGGCGGACGGCTCGATGTTCGTGACGGCGAGGCCGTGGACGCGGCCGTGGACGCGGCCGAACGAACCGTCGGCCCCATCGACCTGGGCGTCAACGTGGCCGGTGTGCTCGCCACCGGCCTGGCGACCGACATCGACGATGCGACCTGGCGCCACGTCTTCTCGGTCAACACCGACGGTGTCTTTCATGTCTCCCGTGCCCTGGCCCGCAGGATGATACCCCGGCGCCGAGGCGCCATCGTCATGGTCGGGTCCAACGCCGCCGGTGTTCCCCGCCATGGCATGGCGGCCTACGCGGCGTCCAAGGCGGCGGCGACCATGTTCACCCGCTGTTTGGGTCTTGATCTGGCCGAGCATGGAATCCGCTGCAACGTGGTCGCGCCGGGCTCGACACTCACGGCGATGCAGACCGGCATGTGGGCCGGACCGTCCGGAGAAGACACCGTCATTCGCGGGTCCCTGGAGACCTACAAGCCGGGAATCCCGCTGCGCAAGCTCGCCACGCCGGACGATGTCGCCAACGCCGTGGTCTTCCTGCTGTCCGACGAGGCCGGGCACATCACCATGGCCGACCTCTACGTGGATGGGGGCGCGACGCTGCGGGGATAGGACGGCCCGATGGCGCCGTCACCGCCAAGGACGTTGTCCACCATCACGTGGACCGTGCCCCGCGAGCAGGGTTCCACGCGGGCCTGCACGCCATAGACCCGCGCCAGGATGTCGGGGGTGATGGCCTCGGCCGGGGTGCTGTCGGCCACCACGCGGCCGTTGGACAGCACCACGACGCGCTGGCACCAGCGGCAGGCCAGGGCGATGTCGTGCAGCACCACCACGGCAATGATCCCGCGCGCGCGGACGATCGACTGCACGAGGTGCATGACCCGAAACTGATAGTTGAGATCCAGCGCGCTGGTGGGTTCGTCCAGCAGCAACACCGACGGCTGGCGCACCACCGACTGGGCCAGGCTGGCGAGTTGCCGCTGGCCGCCGGACAACTGGTCGAGGGACCGAAACGCCAGGGCGCCGATCCCCAGGGCGTCGAGGGTCTCGCCGACCAGGGTGTGCGCGGTCCGGGCATCGGGACGCGCCGAGGGTGAGGCCCGGAGCGCGCTGAGCGTGGCCTCGAAGACGGTCAGGGCCACCCGTTGCGGCAGGGCCTGCGGCATATAGCTGACGCGCGCGGCGTGGGCGGCGCCGTCCAGGCGCAGCAGGTCCACGTCGCCCAGGCGAAGGGCGCCCCGGGCGGGCTGCAACCCGGCGAGGGCCCGCAGCAGGGTGGTCTTGCCGGCCGCGTTCGGCCCGATCAGGGCGGTGATCTCGCCCCCCCGGAAGGGAGTCAGCGACAGGCCGTCGATGACCGTGCGCGCCCCATAGCCGACCGACAGAGCATCCAGGTGAAGCGTCGTTTCCTGGGGGATCGTCATGCGCGCGGTCGCTTCAGGAAGATCAGGGTCATGAAGAACGGAATGCCCACTAGGGCGGTGACCACCCCCACAGGCAGCAGCACGTCGGGCACCAGGGTCTTGCTGGCCACCGAGGCGAGCGACAGGATCAGGGCGCCGCAGACCATGCTGGCCGGCAGCAGGACGCGATGATCCTCGCCCACCAGCAGGCGGGCGATATGCGGGCCGACCAGACCGATGAAGCTGATGGTGCCGACGAAGGCCACGGCGGTTGCCGCCAGCAGGCTCGCCCGCAGCAGCGACAGGAACCGCAGGCGCTGGAGCCTTACGCCGAAACTGCGGGCCCGGTCCTCGCCCAGCCGCAAGGCCGTCATCTGCCACGCGCTGGCCAGCGAGACCGGGACCGTCACGGCCAGGATCAGGGCGAGGACCTGCACCTTGCTCCAGTTGGTGCGCGCCAGGCTGCCCATGCTCCAGAACACAAGCTGTTGCAGCGCTTCCTGGCTGGCCACGAACTGCAACAGCGCCACAAGGGCGTTGAAGGTGAACACCAGGGCGATGCCGAACAGGGTCAGGGTTTCCACCCCCGCGCCGCGCGACCGGGCCAGGGCCTGCAGCAGCAGCACCGATCCGAAGGCGAACACGAAGGCGTTGGCGGACACCGCCCAGGGGCCGGTCACGCCCGGCACCGCCAGCCCCAGCACGATGGCCAGGGCGGCGCCGAACGCCGCCGCCGAGGACACCCCGAGCGTGAACGGGCTGGCCAGCGCGTTGTTCAGGATGGTCTGCATCTCGGTGCCGGCGAGCGCCAGGGCCGCGCCGACCAGCACGGCCATGACGGCATAGGGCAGCCGCACGTCCCAGAGGATGACCCGCACGGCCGGGGAGACACTGTCGGGCGCGAGCAGGCCCCGCATCATCTCGTCAAACCCCAGGCGGGACGGCCCGGTGGCGAGATCCAGGAGGAACGCCGCCCCGGCCGCCACCGCCAGCGCCAGCACGATCAGGACCCGGCGTCGGAACAGGGCTTGGTATCGTGACACATCGACCGTGTCGGTGGACTTGGACACCCTCTCTGGTCTCCCGTATGCCTGTGGTGAGCGGGTCAGGGTGTTTCATGCCCGATGAGCCGTCGCCGCAGGGGGAGCAGCCCAAGCAGGCTCAAGGCCGCGAAGGCGGCGCCCGCCAGGAAGGTCCCATGCGGTCCGACGCCGTCCCACAGCGCGCCGGCGATCACGCTGGCCGCCAGCAGGGCGACCCCGGTCACCAGGTTGAACATCCCGTAGGCCGTCCCCCGGAGTTCGGAGGGCGCCACGTCGGCCACCAGGCGCGCCAGCACGCCCTGGGTGAAGCCCATGTGCAGGCCCCAGAACACCACCCCGACCCCGATGCCCACCAGCCCCGGCGCCAACGCCAGGGTCAGGTCGGCGGCGATCAGCAGCAGCAGGCCAAGGACCAGGACCGAGACCCGGTCCATGCGGTCAGACAGCGCGCCGGCCGGGTAGGCCGACAGCGAATAGGCGATGTTCATGACCACCAGAACGGCGGGCACCAGCATCAGCGGCAAACCCTCCGACTGGCTGCGCAGGACCAGGAACGCCTCGCTGAAGCGCGCCAGGGTAAACAGCGCGGCGACGGCCACCACCCACCAGTATGTGCCCCCAAGACGGGCCAGTTCCGCGCGGCTCAGCGGCCGGCGCACGGGGCGTTGGCCTTCCGGGCGTTTGGGCTCCTGGACGGCGACCACGAGCACCCCAACGGCCAGGATGGCGGGAACCACGGCGACCCAGAACACCGACATGAAGTCGTCGGCGAACACCCACATGAGCCCGATGGCCAGGAGCGGGCCGGTGAACGCGCCGATGGTGTCGAGCGACTGACGCAATCCGAAGCTGGCCCCCCGCAGGTGGGGCGGGCTGAGATCGGCCACCAGCGAATCCCGGGGCGCGCCGCGAATCCCCTTGCCGACACGGTCGATGAAGCGCGCGCCGACCACCCAGCCGACGGATGCGGCCAGCGGAAAGACGGGCTTGGTGAGGGCCGCCAGGCCATAGCCGACCACGGTCAGCACCTTGCGCTTGCCCAGCCGGTCGCTCAGGGCGCCGGAGAACACCTTGACGATGGATGCCGTGGCCTCGGCCACGCCCTCGATGATCCCGACCGTCAGCGCCGACGCGCCCAGGCCGACGACCAGATAGACCGGCAGTAAGGCGTGGATCATCTCCGACGAGATGTCCATCAGCAGCGAGACCATTCCCAACGCCCAGATACCCTTGGGGATATGCCGCCATGGCGCGGTCCTCGGGGGCGGTCGATCCGGACCGGTGTCGGTCGGATCGGGGGTGCGCGTCGGGACGGCGCGATGGTCCCGGTCGGTCGTCGTCATGGTGCGAGGCACCCCTGGGCGGATCGTGATGGTCGGTGAGAGGGCCGTGCCCGCTTTGAGATGCGGTTGCGAGGCACTCGCAAGATATCTCGAGCATACGAATGGACCCAGGATTGGTAAAGGCTTTCGACCAAGCCTCGTCGCGCGGCGCCAAGCGACGGCCTGGGTGAGGGGCTGGCGGCCCCGCCGCCCGGTCCGGGGGCGCCGCCTTGCGGTGGTCCGGGCAGGCGCCTACTGTCGGCGTCATCACCCCCAAGCACCGCGACCGGGACCCATGCCCATGCTCAAGGACCGCCGTATCCTGTTGATCGTCGCCGGCGGCATCGCCGCCTACAAGACGCTGGAGCTGATCCGCCGCCTGCGGGAGCAAGGCGCGCGGGTGCGGTGCGTGATGACCGCCGGGGCGCGGCAGTTCGTCACGCCGCTGTCGCTGTCGGCCCTGAGCGGGGACAAGGTCTACGACGACCTGTTCTCGCTGACCGACGAGGCCGAGATGGGCCACATCCAGTTGTCGCGCGACGCCGACCTGCTGGTGGTGGCGCCGGCCACCGCCAACATCCTGGCGCGCATGGCCCATGGCCTGGCCGACGACCTGGCGACCACGGTGGTGTTGGCGACGGACGCCCCGGTGCTGGTGGCGCCGGCCATGAACGTGCGCATGTGGGATCACCCGGCCACCCAGGCGAACGTGGCCCTGCTGCGGGACCGGGGCGTCGCCGTGGTGGGACCGGACGACGGCGACATGGCCTGTGGCGAGTACGGGCCGGGGCGCATGGCCGAGCCACAAGCCATCCTGGCGGCCATCGCCGCCCATCCGGGCAAGGCCGGGGCCGGTCCCGACGCCGTCTCGGGGCCGGGTCCCCTTGCGGGGCGCCGTGCCCTGGTGACCAGCGGCCCCACGCACGAGGCCATCGACCCGGTGCGCTACATCGCCAACCACAGCTCGGGCAAGCAGGGCCACGCCATCGCCGCCGCCCTGGCGCGGCTGGGTGCGGCGGTGACCCTGGTCACCGGGCCGGTGCGGCTGGCCGATCCGCCCGGGGTCGCGGTGGTGCCCGTGGACAGCGCCCGGGCCATGCTGGACGCCTGCCACGCCGCGTTGCCCGCCGACGTGGCGGTCTGCGCGGCGGCGGTCGCCGACTGGCGCGCCGCCGACAGCGCGCCGCAGAAGCTCAAGAAGGCGCCCGGGCAGGAGACCCTGACCCTCACCCTGACCCGCAATCCGGACATCCTGGCGAGCCTGTCGGCGCCCGGGCCGCGCCGGCCGCGCCTGGTGGTGGGCTTCGCCGCCGAGACCGAGCGGCTGTTGGCGAACGCCCGCGACAAGCGCGCGCGCAAGGGCTGTGACTGGATCATGGCCAACGACGTCAGCGCCGCCACGGGCACCTTCGGCGGCGACCGCAACACGGTGCACCTCATCAGGACCGAGGGCGAGGAGGCCTGGCCCGCCCTGGACAAGACCGCCGTGGCCGAGCGCCTGGCCACGCGCATCGCCGAGACCCTGGCGGAGCCCAGCGCATGACCGCCGCCGGCGACGCGCCCCTGTCCGTGCCGATCACCCGCACCGCCGCCGGGGCTGGCCTGGACCTGCCCGCCTACGCCACGGCCGGGGCGGCGGGGCTGGACCTGATGGCGGCGGTCTCCGCACAGGTTGATCTCTCTCCCGGCGCGCGCCACATGATCCCCACGGGGATCCGCATCGCCTTGCCGGCGGGATACGAGGCCCAGGTGCGGCCGCGCTCCGGCCTGGCCGCGCGCCATGGGGTGACGGTGTTGAACGCCCCCGGCACCATCGACGCCGACTACCGTGGCGAGATCGGTGTCGTGCTGATCAATCTCGGGGACGGCCCGTTCGTGATCACCCGGGGAACCCGAATCGCCCAGTTGGTCATCGCGCCGGTGACGCGGATTGCCTGGCATCCGGTGGCCGTCTTGCCGGACACGGCGCGCGGGGCGGGCGGGTTCGGCTCGACCGGGCTTGCGTGACCTCGGCGGCGGACGTGTTCCTTCGCCCCGAAACGCCTTTTGAGTGTTTTCTTCGGCTGTCGATTATAAAATCGTGCGCGCCTTCTGAACGTCAAGCTTATGACGCGATCAGACGCGTTTATTCTCGCGTGTCCATTTTTGGCGCCGCCCCTATTGATAATGGTCTCTGATTTGGCAACTATGGTAACGTGCATGGCGAAAGTGAAGCGTGCCGCGAGGCAGGGTGGCGCTAGCCGGGGGCATGAGCGACATGGCCTCTGTCCATCGACGCGACAAGAATGGCGGGACACGACCATGACCATGGCTGTGGAGCAGATCGAGACGGGAATACTGGGCTTGGACAAGGTCTTGGCGGGCGGATACCTCGTTGGTGTGCCGACCTTGATCCTTGGCGAGCCCGGGTGTGGTAAGACGTTGTTCCTGCTGGAATTCGCGGCGGCGGGGGCGCGGCAGGGCCAGCGAACGGTGTTCGCGACCTGCGGCGAATCGCCGGAGCGGTTGACGTCGCACCTGCACGCCCTCGGTCACCCGGTGGACCAATGGATTGCGGAGGAACTCCTGTCGTTTGTCGATCTTCGAACGACCTTCGATGAACTGGTGGCCGGGCCTTATAATCTGGATGCCGTAAAGGTGCGCATTGACTCGGCATTGCGGTCAAGACGCCAGGACCCAAAACGAGTTCGTCTGTGCATCGATGAATTGAACCGCCTGGCCTATGCGGTCGATCCGCAAGGCATGGCGCGTGAGGCAACCTTGTCGGTGCTGCGGCTGCTGCGGGATTCAAGCGTGACTACCTTGATCGCCATGGGGATCGAGGACCTCCGCCGGGTCACGCCCGTGAGCTACGCCGTGGATACCGTCATCGAACTCCGCCAGGTGGTCGAAGATGGCCTGATGACGCGTGTTCTTCGGGTGCCGAAAATGCGCGGGGTGGGGCACGGCACCAATTCCTATCCGTTCCTGATCGATGGAACAGGCCCGAAACTGATGCCCGTCACCGGCCTGGAGAGTTCGTATCGGTCACGGGAAGGCATGGTCAGCACCGGGCATGCGAGGCTCGATGAACTGCTGGGCGGCGGTGTGTTTCGCGGCAGCGCGACAATGATCACCGGTTCTTCCGGCACGGGAAAAAGCACCCTTCTGGCACAGATCACCGTTGGATTATGCACCGCCGGGATGACCGGGCAGTATCTCACGTTTGAACAGGATGGTACGGAGCTTTGCCACGACTTCATGGGGGTCGGGCTGGATGTGAAGTCCCTGATCGACGATCGACGGCTCGAAATCCTGCAGGTGCGCTCGGTCGACTACGGCCTTGAGGAACACCTGATTCGTCTTGTCAATATGCTGGTTGAAAAGAAACCGGATTTTCTCATTATCGATGCAGTGACGGCCTTGACGGACCTGGGGCAGTCCTCCGCTGTCAAGGGCATGCTGTTGCGGCTGGTCGATGTCTGCAAGTGCAACAAGATAACACTCATTCTAACAGAGTTGATAAAGGGAAATCCTGAGGGAGACAGTGATATGGCGTTGTCATCCCTGTTGGATGTCTGGATCCGCCTGGACATGTATCGCCAGTCGGGCGAGTTCGTCCGGCTGATCCGGGTCGTCAAGGGGCGCGGCGCGGCCACGTCGCCTCAACTCAAGGAGTTCCGCATCACCAGCGACGGGATCCACATTGAGGATCCCTACATAGGATCTGGCACCTTTGTCTTCGGGACCGACAAGCTGGTACGCGAACAACTCGAGGCCTTCGAGCGCAACGAAACCGTGCAGCACATCACCCATCTGAGGCGGCAGCTTGATCAGTTGCCGAAGTCCTACGATTCCCGCGTCACCCAGATCGAGATGGAACGCGAGACCGCCATCGAGACCCTGCGCACCGAGATTTCTGAACTGGAACGCCGCCTGGCTGGCAAGGTCAGCGACTCCGAGCATGTCCGGCTGGCGAGAGGAGGGAGCGGATGACCGAACGCAAGGATGAGGCCGTCGATCCATCCGTACCGCTCCGCCTGTTCGTGCTGGGGCGCTCCAGACTGATGCGGCGGGCCATCGCCAATGCGCGGGCCCTCGGGACTGTCGAGGTGGTCGACATCGGTGAGTACCCGGAGAAGGCCGAGGCGGACCGCATTCTAGCCACGCCCACCCTCATCCGGGCGGATTCCCTGCCGGCGCGGATCGTTGGTGATCTGAATGACCTGGAAGCCGTGCGCTACCATCTGGGCCTTCCCTTCGCCGAAGACGATGAAGAGAGTCTCGAGGATCGGTAAGGTATGGGCGAGGCCGGGCGGTGTGGCCTTGGTGCCTTGGTGGTTTGTCCTGGCCCCGGTGGCGATGGTGAACCACCAAGGCACGAAGACACCAAGGCGGCGGCGTACCGCCGTGTCCGGCGCCGGCCGTCGTGACCGGGGTGTGCCTTCGCCCGCATTAAATAATGCGGGCTCGCCATGACGTGGCGTTGCCGTTAGGAAGCTGTAACGCCTTGATCCATAGACAGAAAAAAGTGTGAATCGCGTAGATTAAATGGGTGGAGGGGTCCGGCTCGCGATCGTCGCCAATCTGGCTCTTCCGTGCTGGCCTTGACGTTAGCGTCCCGGACGGCCGCTCTTGGCGCGTCCCTTGCACTTTTTCTTGCCGTCCCCGCCGCGCGCGTGGCTCTTGGCGGCCTCGGCGTGGCGCACCGAGGCCAGCAGGGGATTGGCGGCCGGCCCGCCCCCCGGCGCGCCGGCATCACCGCCCTCGGCGGGCAAGCCCAGCTCGAAGGTCTCCAGCCGCTTGATCTCGTCGCGCAGGCGGGCGGCCTCCTCGAACTCCAGGTCGGCGGCGGCGGCGCGCATGCGCTTGTCCAGGTCCGCGATGTGCGAACGCAGGTCCTGGCCCACGCGGTGTTCCACGTCGCCGGTGGTGCCGGCGTCCACGGTGACATAGTCCTGCTCGGCCACGCTGTGCAGCACGTCGGCGATGCGGGTTCGCACGCTGGCCGGGGTGATGCCGTGTTCGGCGTTGTAGGCCTGCTGCTTCTCGCGGCGCCGGTTGGTCTCGTCGATGGCGTAGCGCAGGCTGTCGGTGAGGGTGTCGGCATACAGCAGCACCCGCCCCTCGACGTTGCGGGCGGCGCGGCCGATGGTCTGGATCAGCGAAGTCTTGGAGCGCAGGAAGCCTTCCTTGTCGGCATCCAGGATGGCCACCAGCGCGCATTCGGGGATGTCCAGGCCCTCGCGCAGCAGGTTGATGCCCACCAGCACGTCGAAGGCGCCGATGCGCAGGTCGCGGATGATCTCGATGCGCTCCAGGGTGTCCACATCGGAGTGCATGTAGCGCACCCGGATGCCCTGTTCCGACAGGTACTCGGTCAGGTCCTCGGCCATGCGCTTGGTCAGGGTGGTCACCAGCACGCGCTGGCCCTTGGCGGCGCAGCCGCGCACCTCGGCCAACAGGTCGTCCACCTGGTGCTCCACGGGGCGGACGACGCATACCGGGTCGATCAGGCCGGTGGGGCGGATCACCTGCTCCACGAACACGCCGGCGGTGCGCTCCAGCTCCCACGGACCCGGCGTGGCCGAGACGAACACCGTCTGCGGGCGCATGGTCTCCCATTCCTCGAACTTCAGCGGCCGGTTATCGATGCAGGAGGGCAGGCGGAAGCCGTATTCGGCCAGCGTGCTCTTGCGCTGGTAGTCGCCTTTGAACATGCCGCCGATCTGCGGCACGGTGACGTGGCTTTCGTCCACGAACAGCAGGGCGTCCTCGGGCAGGTACTCGAACAGGGTGGGCGGCGGCGCGCCAGCCGGTCGGCCGGTGAGGTGGCGGCTGTAGTTCTCGATGCCCTTGCAGCGGCCGA
>Ga0126339_10000078_pt1 | contig 35129 bp, 22 predicted proteins | sample OrbTmetagenome_2_FD_92532 | JGI IMG/M metagenome (GOLD analysis project Ga0126339, IMG submission 92532) | Coral microbial communities from Petempiche,Puerto Morelos, Mexico - Orbicella T R C metagenome | ecosystem: Host-associated > Invertebrates > Cnidaria > Coral | place: Petempiche,Puerto...
AACAAGATGCGTCTGTCAACCAGTCTTTAACCGACTTGTGAATAACATGAAGACAGTCATCACGAATAGGAAGAAGCGACGACACACTGCTAATAGCTTTACGTACTTTCCGTCTTGCAGGTGGTGAGCTGGCATCGAGTCCCAATAGTTTAGAGACAAACTCAATTAGCATAGGCTCCCTGGAGGCGATAATGGCAGAAAGGAGGTTCAGAAAATTCTCTTCGTTAACGCCTACTTCCTTCTTAAGTTCGTTCTCTAGTCGTTTGAAATACGAATGGTAGGCTGAGGAAATTGCAAATGGGAAGCTATCATCAAGATCTCCCTGGTCCGGAACTGATTTATTCTCTTTAATAAATAAAACAAGAAAATAGGCGTAAAGCATCAGCCCTTCAGATTTTTCAACAAGCTTTTCCAAAATAGCGGCTTTCTTTTTTGGTTTGATTACATGTTGCGTCTTGTTTTCAATGAAACGCTTGATGTCTTCCACAGTCATATCATCATTTGGTTCCAGTTGAAATGGCTTCAAATGTTTTAATGCTTCTGCAATATTTCTCTCTGGTCGGGTCGTACAAAGGAATCGAATCCAACATGGAAGCTTGGAAAGGTGCTTTGCGAGAACTTCAAGCAGCTCATTGCGTTCTTGGTAATCATTTTCGTCTAAGCCATCTATCACCATGAGCATGTTTCTTCCAGGGTCAGCTACAGTGCTTAGAGGCTCTTTAAAAAGCAGTGCAAACAGCTCTTCTACACCCATGTTGTTGAGATCTTTACCCAGATTTCTTGACAGCTGTGTCACAAGGGCTTTCTTGTATTCTGGCAAGGCGTGGCACAAGTGACAGGCCAAGGACTGAAGCATCAGTTGAGGATTTCTGTAACGAGCATTGTTATGCTGACAAAAGTGACTTCCTGACAGTCTGCCAGCTTCTTGCATTCGTTTGCAAATAACAGCAGCGATGACTGACTTCCCCATGCCTGCATTTGAACTGATCACTATTACGCGGTTTTCCGAATTATTGTCGTCTAACCAGTTTTCAACTTGCTTAAACACCCACTCACGAGTGCCTTCTTGATATCGTGCCACAAGATACTCAATGTCTCCTATGAACTCTGACTTGGCCAGATTCTGTAGGACTTGGTATTCTGCTCCTGCCTCTCTTCCCTCTTTTCTCTTTTAAGCTGTTAACAGTTTGCTTAACCGCTAGCAAAGTTTCACAATGCTCTTCTTGGGTCTTCACTACAACCTCGAGAATTTGTTGTGTTTTGCTCTGGGTCTGATGTAATTCTTGAAGTGTGTCATGGTCTTCTAGTTGGGTCTGGCGTAGTGTTTCACCAGTTTCTTGTTGCTTCGCATGTACCTCTTGTTGGGTTTTCAAAACATCCTTAATAGCCCGGTTTGTATCCAGGTTGATCCGTCGTACGTCTTCAACTGCCTGCTGAGTAAACTGAAGAGTGCTATGATCTTCGTCCTGTATTTGATGTGCTTCTTGCTGGGTTTTCAGGACCTCCTTAACCACTTGGTGTGTGTCTTGGTTGATTTTCCGTATATATTCAACTGCCTGCTGTGTAACCTGTATAGCTGTATGACGTTCATGTTCTGATTGACGGACTTCTTGCTGGGTTTTCAAAACTTCCTTTACAGCCTCATCTGTACCTTTCTGGATCTGCCGAACACCTTCAACAGCCTCCTGTGTATCTTTGTGGATCTGCCGAACACCTTCAACAGCCCCCTGTGTGTCTTGAAGAATTTTGTGGTCTTCCTCTTGCATCTGGCGTGCTTTTTGTTGGGTCTTACGTAATTCTTCAAGCTGTGACTTGATCTCTTCGTCACTTTTAACCCACTCGATCACAGCGCTGATATAATCTTCCCCACACGGAGCTGACTTTAATCTGACCACCTCAGTCTGATTCAATCCAAGAGCAACAAGAACAGTACTTATTTCCTGCCATTTGGCGTTAAACACAGCTGTTTGAACGCCCGTGGACGTCACGTGACCATACACCTCATTACGATACAGCTTAATACGAGTGAGATTAGCCTCAAGAGAGGTATCACTTGAAGGTGGTGGTTTGTGGCTCCACCAGGTGGGAACAGTAGATCCCACTGAGGTTTATGTAAAACCTTTTTCCTGAAAAGATTGTTCAGAGTAACATAGTTTGCATTAAGACCAGCAGCCAGGTTTGCAGGGGGATGATATCCATCAAAGATATTCCTTAGAACCGTTGTTCCGCCATCAATAAGAAGTGTGCTCAGCTTGGCTCCATTTGTCTTCTCTACAGAGCTGGCAAGGGGTGAAGGTGCAGCAGCAGCCATGTTTATCCAGACACACTGTAGTGAGGCTTACATGAAGTTCGTTGACTTAATCTGTGGGTAGGACGTGTAAACAAAGCAGTTCATTTTCGTTTTTGTAACATTTTTCAACATATTCCTCTCACTGGTAAATAATATCAATTAGAACATCTTGTAAGTAACACTTAATTATATATTTAAGTAAGTGTGCATTGTCTCCCACAATTCATAGAAGTCACATCAACATATTATGCAAGAGTTTATTGTTCTTACATAATCAAACAATCAATCACAAAATCACAGGTGCCGTTCTTAGCTCTTTGAAAGCTGTCACAACAGGTTGGGACTTAATTTGAACCCAACAGGTTTAGAAAGCTGGACAAATTTAAATTTTGAATTAGTAAATTTTTTTCTCTCAGAATCTCTCTCCAGTCTGTCAACTGTATGATCTACATAATACGATCTCCTGTACAACTTGATAGCAGGCAACACACTGCAAAGAATCAATTAGTCTTGATTCTACGGTAGTTTGATAGTTTTAAATGCACTGAGATCTATAACACGATTCAATAGTTCCAGATACCTTACCATTTTTTCCTCAAGGAAGCTAACTTATAAGGATACTTTACTGTCCCTCTCTGCACTTGCTGAAATCAAAGACGTCATATTAATTTATACTAAGTACACGTAAAAGGCCTTACTGAAAAAATGTACCTGGAAAAAATAGGCTGGAAATTTTTGGTAGAGTACAATAGTCCATACTCTTTTTCAATTACAAACTCTTAAAAAAACTGCTGTTGGAACTTACCTATAAGTTATTACAAAATTTGATTCCAAAAATCTGCAAAGGCAGTCTGACTTGTTGGAGGCTCTAAAAATAATCCAGATACCAATTTTAGTATGTGACCCTAACCCACCAAAGTTGCAAATTGTCTCAGTGGGATAAACTTTAAGGCCTTGATAAAATTAAATGTGGATACAATGATCAGTACAATTATGTACATTACTGTACCCCAGGGTGAATTCACCCCAGTGTACGCGTATAGAGCCAGCCCAAGCTGATATTAACAATCAAAGAGAAATTGACCGTGGTAAGAAGTTTGTCTCCTAATTTAAACACTAGCTAGAAGGTCTTGTTAGAACTTACCTAAAGTATGTTGCAAACTTGAAAGTCTTCTAATATCTGTGAATATAGTTTGACTCACTAGAGATGCTGAAGATTCAAAATATTAACAAATTTTAGTGTGTTCACACTGAATCAGATTTGGAGTCAATTTGTTATAAACATACACTGAGCTAGTACATTATTAAATGTTCCCAAGAGTAGATGTGCAGGTGTAGCTCCCAACTTGAAGATACATTTTAAAACAGGAATGTTGAGATTTTTAAAGCACTCCTCTCTAAGCATTCAAATGTCTGTCAAGTTTTTCCCTGGACATCATTCTTGGAACTGCCCCTAAAAGAGTTTACTCATGGGGTATAGGCTATGGTACTGCTACAGGTCATGACAAAGTGCATTTGCTGTACTCTACAAATCTACTCAAAAGTTTTATACAAAAGTATGTTTTACATGTATACCATACACCAATTAGGAACCATGTCCTAATAATTCACACTGGCCTGTGACACAGCTGGCTTTTTGGTCAAGTTTGGATACAGTAAATACCTACAGTCTGTATTTCTATCTTTGGTGTTGTAACAAAAACTTCAACAGAACATGAGGCTTGTTTGGTCCAGCCATATATGTTTCGAAGAGAATGCATTGGATATGAGGTGATAACTAAACAAACACAGAAATTTAGGCAGGAGAGCAAACAAAAAATCTTGCCATCCATCAGGGGCAGAGAGGGAAGGTGTATGTTGTTTTGATCTTTTTGCCAGATTAACCCAGCTAAAACAGAGATTGAAAGGACACCTGTGCTAGCTTCTACATGTACATTATATAAAACTAATAATTTTCAGCAGTAATAATTAAAACACAACATTCTTTTGTAATTCAATGAAGATAGATGTGAATGTTGAGCTTGGTAATTAAATGTGAAAGATTAATTATTCAACATGACACGAGCGATGTGTTCGGGAGGTCATGGGTTGGATTCCTGTCGGGGACTCAGATATTTTCTTTGTCCCACGCTCGTGTCATGTTGAATAATTTATCTTTAACATTCTTTTGTGTTTCCCAATCATCATTATTACAAATACATGTACTCTTACCAGTTGTTTTCTAGATATAAAATAATAATAAAAAAGAAACCTTAATTTTATGACAAAAAAAAAAGGAGCTAGCAGTATTCGTTGAAAGAAGGAGCCAGCCAGTGCACAAGTAGAATGTTTCATTAACAATGTACCTGAATGTTGTTACGAGTTGACATTAACTGACATCTTACATGTACATGAAATTAGACACTTTGGACCTGCACATGAAAACAATTAAACAAAACTCATGATTAGAAGATTCAAAAGAATTGTTAATTACTGAAATTAACATTGAATCTTTAGTTTAAATACGTTGATGTCACCAGCTGACATGTACATTGTGTCATGTCTAGCTGACACAATTTGCACATGTACAGGTACACTACTTTAAAACTGAGGGAAAATATGATCAAAAAACTCTACTGTAAACATTTATTTTTAAAGTGCTACTGCGACGAAAATATACTTTTTCTAATCTCTCCAGATATCAAAACTACATCACTCAAATAGTAGTTGCGCCAAATCTTAAGTCAAAATTCCAAAGAGAAGTCCGATAAATATCCCTGTAACGTCGCGCTCAAACAGTCCGCCATTACTCGAATTAGAAAAGTCCGAGTTTGAAAGAAGGATTGGGTTGAGAACGGAACTGACGTCATAGTCACAACCAAATCACTAAAAACGTGGCTAATTCAGTATGCAGAGTGGAAGTTTTCGTTGAGAAAAATGGGTGTATTTTGATCTGCGAAAAACTACTAAGCAGTTGCTGTTTTCGGTGTGTTCTTGCGGCATTATGAGCCACTGTGTTGTCCAAGGTTGTAGTAATTCATCGCATCCTGCGACTGGAATTTCCCTGCATTGGCCACTAGCAAACAAGGGATGCGAAATGGAAAGCTTACACAGAAAAAATTTCAATCCTAAAGGCCGGTTCATGGTTTGTTCAGAACATTTTAACGAGGATTGCTTTAAGAGGTTGTTCCACATGGAAGGGAATGTAAAAAGGTTGGAACCAGGATCCGCCGATCAGCCGCTCCGCGCATAGATGTCGTCGTAAATTACGCAGAGAGTGCTGCTGTTATTTCATTTCTTAATTGTGTTCGGGTTATATTCCCTGTGCACTAATTGCAACTTGTTTGAGTTAGGAAATTTTTCAGAACTCATAGTAAAGCTACGGCGTCTCCGAAGAAACATGTATTAGGACAAATATGATATTCGTGATAATCTACTACTGTGCTAGCAAACAGTTCTAATCACAGCCGGGCCCAGCGTCACAACGTAGAATGCAAGTAAACAACATCTTCACGGTTAATTTCATATTTTGTCCCTTGAAAGCAAATACTTGGAGACTAAATATCTGCTTAAAAACATAGCTTGAAATAGAAACGAGCCAAAACAATGCATAAACACATGGCAAATTACAGAGGTGTCAAACTCCACGAAGCGCCATCCAGTCAAGTAGACCTATAGAACTTTGCCATAACACGATTTAAAGGCTCGATTCCACTTAAAATTCCTCCTTATAACACAACACGAAGTGCCCTTAATAAACACGAGTGAAGCGACAAAAAAGGTCGAGTGACCGAACACAGAACGGCAAATGTACAAATGTCATGAACCGCAGAAGTTATATAAAGCTGCGGCCTCTTCTTCGATCGCTACCAGCTCTAAATTCTCATCGTATGGAATAAACTCCCCTTCAAGTACTTCAGGAACGTCTTTATTCATAGAAGAACTCAATTGTGAGTCATTATCTCAAAGAAAGAGAGGGAGAAATCGAGCGCGAAGAAATGCTTCTTTTCCCCTATTTTCCTTCTTCGCATTTCTTTAGCTATATCACGTGTTGTGACTATGACGTCACAGAGAAACCCGCTGTAGTGATTTCGCGGGCTCTTCAGGCTTGTAGTTCGAGCAATGGCGGACGTGATTTTATGGTTTTCTCCTGCTTATTTAAGGGAATTGTGTGGCTACATTGTAAAAAATTTCGCCGATTCATGAAACTTAGGGTCTAAATAAGAAATTACCGAAAGAAAAACCGGAAAAGAAAATACGAAATTTTCGTCGCAGTAGCACTTTAAGTCTAATTAATTGTTAATATTTAAGTTTAAACTTTGTAATTATTTAGGTTTAATTAACCGATTGACTGCCATGCAGGCTGTAACAGCCTGTGATGAGCATTGGCCTTTGTTCCACTTCTGATGTCATCAACCACCTTTGACCAAAATCAAGTTCTAAGATGATCTTTCCAATGATACCCAGATCAGACTGACACATGAGATACACAAGACAATCCTCAGAAATGTGGATTGAAAACTCGCAGCAAAATTTGTTGTGACTACATACAAGCAATAATAATTATTTAGCTAACTATACTCCATGGTTAAATTGCCTTAAGATGCTTTCTCAGGATGATTTAAACTAGAAGCAATCCCAGTTGTAAGATCCAAGTGTACCTTTTTTCTTTATTATTCGTTTTTCCTTTGCGTGCTCTTATTGGTTCATAGGTATTTTCGTTCTTTTGTTTAGTTTTCTGTGTAAATCCAGGTGTTTATTCTTTTCTATTAGTTTTCGCCCCCTCGTTAGCGTTTCTTTGCTATTTCATCTTCATTAGCGCCTTTGTAAGTTCCTATAGTTTTATTTTTTTTACATGTTCTAGCGTACTTTATATATCGTAGTCTTTCAGTTCAGTGTGTCTCTGCATTTTGGTCCGCGCTTAGCGCAGTTCTCTTCAGTTCTCTTCAGTTACTCTTAGTAAGTCTATTCGCGTTTTTCGCAGTCCGCTTTCAAGCAGTTCTCTGGCCGAAACAATGTAAGTGTACTTCACAGTCGTCGTATTTTTGGTTTGTTATTTATTTATTGTAATATATTTTTTTTTGCTGTTTACTGTTTTAGTTTCAACCCACGCTTAAAGTATTAAACTCTCTTACAAGTTCAGTGGTGTTGTTACCGTATTAGGCCAAGAGTCTGCCTTTTTTGAGGTTACACCAGTAGAAGGTCAATAACTGTCTCAAATAGATAAGAAATGGAAAAAAGGTAAGACAAAAAAAAAATTAAAGAGAACCTGAAAGGCCTAAAAACGTGTGGCCACTCCTCAAATTTTGATTCCTGCACCTACCCAAGCAAAAACATGGTGCTAATGGTAAGATTAAGGCATGTGCTACCATGTTGCAAAGACCTTTTTGAATACTGGGGCTAATAAACTTGGCTCATATCCGGGCTGAAAATCACCAAAATGTCCAAAAAATATAATGTGTTTTTGGCAAAATGCTTCACAAGTCACGGGCTAAAAGAGCTGACAGTGTAAAATAACAATCAAAGGTCCTAGCTATGAGACTACATTTGTTAGTAGTGTTCCCATTGGAATGAGCTGAATTAATAGAATGTCTAAGTATGCATTACATTAGAATGGCATAAGTGATAAATGGAACCACATTTTCTGCAATTTCTGGAAAATAGGATGTAATGTTGTGAGAGATAACAAAATGTTTGAATATTTATTTTTGGTTGTAATGAATGGAAAGCCCCCTAAGTTACTCTCATGAGTGGCCAGCCCATATTTGATTCTCTAAGAAATAAGTCATAAAAACCAGTCAATGAAAAATTAATATTTGCTAACTACATGTAAGAAAAGTTAAACTTACAATGTACCAAGTTTTTGCTAATGTGAATTCTCTCAAATATGCAGACGGAGTCACTGGATTTCCTGGAAAATTAAATGCATGTGTTAGTTATTTTAGTTAGTTATTTTATGATTGTCATACTGATGAAGTTTGTTTATTTATTGACAACATTCCACAAAAAAGGGAGAAATTGGCCGCACCATTCTCATTTATGCCATCCAACTATCAAAGCATATAAAACTGACAAATAAGCTTCAAATTTTATACAACAGTAAATGAATGTCACTTTTCTTTATATAACTATGTTTTGTTTGTACATGTAATTGAATGGATGTGAGTATAATAAAGGATTTACAAAATGAGTATGATATTTGAAAACTCTCTTTAAATTACATGAGCCCTGAGGTACGTTGATGTGGTATCCGCCGGTTTCGCCCCCTATGGCCTTCGCCCCTTCGAGTTCGCCCCTACCTTATACGGTGTTCGACCCCACACTTTTCGAGTTCGACCCCAGCCAGCCGAGTTCGCCCCCTAATAGAGTAATGTCCAAACGAGTTGATTTGTCACGAAAATCGGTCAAGAAAGAATACTCTCGCAGGACTCAGCGTCGGCCATTTTGAATTCGGGCTTTGTGTAGAATCTGCGTGGGATCTGGAATCAACTAATTTCTGCGTGGGATCTGGAATCAACTAATTTCTCTGCGTGGGATCTAAAAGGGATGTAATGACATGTCTGCGTGGGTAACAAATGTAATGAGTGTAATAGTTTTAGTCATACTTACTTCGCTTAACTTTTTAAATAAAAGACTAAAGAAGATGCAAAACCACGCTTCTCCTGTCACGCCTCCTGAGCCGGACTACGATGCTTCTCTTGTCACGCCTCCTGAGCCTCCCGCGTTTGATGAATCGTTGCTGCTGGAGCCATCAGCAACAGATGCAGGATCAGCCAGCTTTAAAATCGAATTTGAGATAGTGGAAGATTCCACAAAACGGGGCCGAAATAAGCTGGTGGACAGCCGTGGATACACCTACAACGTTAAAAGACTTCGAGGCGGAAACACTGATTGGCAGTGCACCGTTAGACCAAAGGTACAGTTGAACGTTACGTAATGCATTTGAAATATTCGTTGACGTAATGCATTTGAAAAATTGTTGACGTAATGTTGTTACATTTTATGTTCTCTCTATAGGGTAATGTCTGTAAAGCTACTGTAGTTGAGAGGGCTTCAGGGGAACTTATCTTGGGCCCTACTCCGCACTATCACCCGGGGCAAGTTGGCGCAGGCTTAGCTGCCCGAATCACTGCAAAGACGAAAAAGGAGGCTGTCGCGAACTTGTTTAAGCCGGCGTCTGCAATAGTCAACAAGGTGCTAATGGAGGAGCTGACAGATGAACCGTGTCCCAGTTTGCCAAAGCCGGTAAACCTCGCCAAAGCAGCTAATCGTCTTCGGCAGCGATTGAGGCCAGCAGATCCCGTCGACCTCGAATTTCAATTGAAGACAGAGCACATTCCTGAGAACTTTCTCCGTGGAGATATTAAGGTTAGTATCCTCAGCTGTTTAAAAACTTCGATGCACGTATGGGAAGTTTGTGTATCCTTCACGGCTGACAGCATTTACAGAAAACTCACGAGGTTATATGTGTACACACAAAATTCTTCTTTGACAAGAATAGCTAGAATAACGTTTTGTCGTTGTTTTTTATTTAATTTTACAAGTACGTGGGCGGCGTCACCTCATCTTCGCCAGTCAGAAACAGCTAGAGGTCTTGTGCAGCGCCAAGGTTTGGTACATCGACGGCACGTTCAAACTTTGCAGAAAGCCCTTCAGCCAACTACTGACCATAAATGCGTTCGTCAGAAGTGACTCCTGTGCAAAGCAGATTCCGCTCTTGTTTGCGATAATGTCAGGAAGGAAGAAAAGCGACTACAAAGCAGTGCTGAAAGCCGTGCTGCAGTTGCTGCCAACATAACCATCCGTAAAGCGAATCACTCTAGACTACGAAAGAGCTGTGTGGAGTGTTATCCGAAAACTTATGCCAACAGTGACTATCCAGGGCTGCTGCTTTCATTGGACACAAGCCCTATGGAGAAAGGTATGTTAAATTAAATGTTCAATGTAATCAATCAATCAATCAATCAGAGAGTACATTTGGCCATGAACATCGCTCAAGATATAAAAGTGCTTTAAACAGTAAGCTAAGACTCTAAAAACCCATACTCGTCCCTAACGATTTTTTTAAAAGTCGTTAGTCTCTTTATTGAATACCTGATTATTGTTTCTTTTTCAGGTTCAAGAACTTGGTCTGCAATCTTCGTACTATCACGACCAGGGAACTTATCAGCTGCTACGTAAGTTCATGGCCCTACCATTCCTTCCTGCCGACGCCATTCCAGAAGCGTTCTGCAAGCTGAAAAGAAAGGCCGACACCGACCAGCTGAAAGACTTCGCCACCTATGTAGAACAGAACTGGATCGTCAGCAACACCTGGCCGCCATCCTGTTGGAGTGTATATCTAAGAGCAATTCGGACCAACAATGACGTAGGGGGCGAACGCGGTGTAATTCGATTTACAGTGACTGGTGTAAAGTTGGTTTCACGATATTTTAAGGCGAGTTCAGTACGAACGATGGTTTCTTCTGCAACATACATGTATACAAAGTCTGATTGTGATATACCTGCTTTGAATTATGATGTCTTATCCAGTTTTTTCGAACCTCCGATAACGAAAATTGGGTTGAAAACTGAAGAAGTACGATTGAAAACATAGGAAGTAAAATTATTACAGACTAATATATTTGGAGATCGAGATAAACGAATCGAGGATTCGAAAAATAAGGATCCTCTGAAATTACATATATAACCTTAAGATTTCAGAGCTTGAGATCTTAAAATCCTTACGATCGGGAAGTGCCGATAGTTTTCTAGCAATGATTGAGGTAACACAAACTTCTGTTTCAATGTTGATGCACAAAATTGATCATGATACACAGGGACTGTTAAAGCTGATTCGCAAGCGGAAGAGATCATACTCGGCATACTCAAATATAAACAGATGAGTGAGCCGTGACCGTCAGACACCAAAGAAAAATATGCATGCTGACAGAAAGAACATTACTAGTTACTTCTAAACTGACCTTGCAGAGTAAGTATTCACTCTTCCCGATTTTGTGACAATTTAAGCCAGCGAAACAACCTACACGTGTACAACAAGTTTTCCAACGAGAAATGAGAGAAACCCGCGTTGAAGTCTGGGACATACCCATAATCCCTACTTGTATAGATTCGGACTGGACTTCTGAATTGTGGTTCTTTGTATTACAGCTGTGCTTATTTGTTTGCAGGGGATTGCATACTGTGACAAATTCACAAGAATTGTTTCATGCCTGCCCCGCCTCCAATATAAAAAGGACATGGGTGCTTGTCCGAAATTTTGAAAACAACCTTTAACAGGTACCCAAGAATCTGTTTTGTGGGCGTGACTTGAATTTTTGTCACTCCTAAGAGCTACCAATTCTAAATTAGAACATTAACTGGCACTTATAATTTTAATAGCGGTAAAGACGATTCCTTGGTATACCTTCTACTCGTAAAGTTTATGAAAGCATAAGCCATACCTGTCTAATATAAATTCTTTGGTAAATTTAAACCTTTTGACTCCCAAGCGTGTAAATACGCGCACTTTGTACCATTTGTGACGTCATCAATTTTAATGTCACCAGATATTCTTAATAAGCTGATAGTAAGGCTAGGATAGACGTATTCACAATCGTCCAAATTTTCGCTGATGCGCATGCGGCAAATTAAAATATTGTACGTTTTTGTACCTTATCTTCAGGAAATCTTTTTTCTTTAAGAAAGTAGCTTTTACAGCAAACCTAAGGCCTAATTGAGCGTCACGATAGCCAAAAAACTGACTTAACGGTTAAAAACGACATTTTTAGGGAAAATTTGGGAGTTAACTAGCAATTCATGAGAAATTTACAGTGCAATTGACCATGAAGTTAACAAGACGTGCATGAGGCAATTAAGTTTCAGGCCCTTGCAAATGAATATATGATAGATCATATTTTGAAGTGTGGAGAAAGATATGAAGTGATGAATGATCATCGCAGTTTTACACATAGCTTAAGAAGTTGTGAAATTTAAAGCCTTAAACAAATTCACGCCTTAACGGGATTGGAACCCATGATCTCTGCGATAACGGTGCAGTGCTCTACCAACTGAGCTGTCAAGCGAACCGGAAGCAGGTCGCATTGTTTGAACCCCGTTCAGTCCTGAATGTTTTTTCAGGCTTTAATCTCACAACTGCTTAAGTTGTGTGTATAACTGCGATGATCAATCATGACGTCACTTCGCCTTTTTTCTTGACCGAGTGACAGGTGGCACATGGACCGAAAATAGATTTCCCTCATATTTCACTCAAAGGTACCCCATGATGATAAAATGTTTGACTAATTGCGCGCGCTGTGAGTGGTCAGTTCGAGTTCATTATAGCTCCATAAAGCACGCTGCTTACGTCACGTGCTTCTTAATGCACTTCTTTCGTGTTCCCAAAAATTCCCGCTGCTTATATAACTGAACAATGCACTCAGATGCGTTTTTTTTCCAGAAAAATGGCAAAAACTCCACACAGGAGCCGACCACTACAAAAATGGCGGACACTATTGCGAAGTAACAACACAAGAACTTCGCTTTTAAAAAGTGTAAAAGCAAGTTCGCTTTTCTTCAATTTATTTATTTGTGTGGGAGGTATTTGCAAATTATTTAAGCCGAAAACCGTCGTCTAATTTTAAATTCACGGCGCGTGTTTAAAACTTACTAGCATTTTATGGTTTTAAAATCCAATTTTGGAGCATTTTTTTCGAGACATGTTTTACCTATGCGGTATAACTCTGAAAGACTTGAGATTACAGTTGTGATTAGTGGAAATGTTCTCCTTTTCAGGGATATAAAAATCAGTTTTGGGCTTTTAATAACTGCATTAAAAATGCACGCTCTATTTTGGCAAAATCGCTACCTCGAGATGTCAACAACTGCAAATATTCAGGGTCTCTGTTGTTGAATCCAAAATTCGTAGTAGATCTTAGTGCTTAGCATCCTATTACGTAAAAAAGATCAAGATTATAAGCTCACCTTGTAAATCCAGTGGCTGTAGATGGATTTTTATCCCTATTTTAAGTCTAAAATAGTCACTTTCTGAATCTTCTGTTCAACAGTGTTTACCGAATCGGTCTTCTAGAAACATCGCAATACTTGACAGCCTCAAGCATTTCTTAGCTTCTTTCGTCATACAATGTACAAGTGAGTTTGTAAACAAGTAATTTCTAACCATCGTAGTGGCTGAAACGAGCAAAATTACCAAATCCCGTGCTAACATGTTCGATGTTTGTACGTCACGAGACGACATGCCATACGCCTTTTAAGGAAGGCATGCATTGAAACTTTGAGGGGTGTTAGTTTGCGAATAAGCAAATAGTTTGGTTTTGTTATAGAAAACCTAAAAATTAACTGCTCTTTTCAGAGTAGTTGGGGGACAGTGCTCCCAATATACTGATAAAAGAAGTCGAGGAAAAAAAAAAGGAGCTCTTATACTCCCGTTACTTTCATGTAACATTATTATTATTATGTGGAAAAGACATCTCCGCACACGCTCAGTCTGTTGGCGTCAGTTATATTGAGTCGGAGATCGACTTAATCTTAGCGCGAGCATCAATGTTCACTGCCCCTGATGATATTTAAGGATGACTGTCTGTCCGGATCGTCACTCATCTTTAGGCATTGGGTTGGAAAGAGGCTCTCAACGATGTCGCGCGCGAGTGGCAGAAACATTATCGAGCCATGCTTATTGTAAATCGCGCAAGGCTGACCGTGGAATCAGTAAGACGATTTCAAAGACCATTGAAACGTCCGGGAATGTTTCTTCCTGCTGGCTCTGGTAAGTCTGCGCAGTTCTGCTAATTTATGATTAAGGAAATGCAGTATGCCGAAATTGTAGAGTTGCACCTTATATCCAGCGGAGCGAAAACCGGTGTTTTGGAGTGCGATAATTTCAATAAAATGTTACCTTAAATACTCTTTTTCTGTCAAAATAAATCATGCTATAGTTTCCTTGTATTGACACGCAACTGACTTAAAAAATATAATACGCTTGGCTACCACAACTGTAAAGAACTGTAATTTCTGCGTGCACATTTAGGTTCAACGGACTTTCCTTACGTAGCGTAACGTTCTCCCAAATAATCCTGGCATTGAGGAAATTATATCATAAACCTTTTCAATCTCGTTATGCAGCATTGTTTTGTAACTCATTGCCATGATCATAACTCTTTAGATACCTTTCTTATTTTCTGTCAGGGGTACAGTTATTCTGACTAATTTCTTAGTGTTTATGCTTTGGATAGGAACATACTGTGACTGTAGAATGGCTATTGATCCCAAAACATCGCTCATGGAACCCGGTAGCTCAGGCGTAGCGGACATTACACAGGGCATTGAAAATGTTACCTTGGTAAGACAACAGAGGTATTTTATACTATTGGTATACTATATTCATAGTGCTTGGTAATAATTAGGAGTAATCTTACTTTTCAGTTTCAAACCAATAGTTTGTGCGTAACCTGTCATCTGAAGAAAGGGAAGAGCTCTTATTTAGAGTTTAACATGGGAAGGCAGCCATCTGGTCGTAAAAATCACACCTTATTCGCTCTGTAAACCAAGATTCAGCTCGAGTGGAGATCCTGGAGAAACTAAATGAATAGTCAGTGCTGTTAGTGCAGGATTGGACGATGAAATGTCTGCCCAGAAAGTACAGAGAGAGCCAAGCCGATAGGTTTGGAAAGCGTAGAATCCCTTGGCACGTGACAGTAGCAACGAGGCGTAAGGGCGAGGAGATAAAGATGGTTACCTTTATCCACATATTTCAACCTTGCTGCCAGGACAGCTGTGCTGTACTCGCAGTTATGGCAGACGTTCAATTGCAGCTCAAGATCCAAATCCCTCAATCAGAGTTCGTGTACTATTGCTAAGACAATGCCGGCTGCTACCACTGCGGGGTAACCATAATCAATGCCAAATGCCAATATGGTGTCACCACAAAGTGTCATTCATTTCATTTTCATTTTCATTTTAAAGTCGCTAACGTAGGGAGTGGTTGCCCAATCTCCCGAGCCAGGGGCTCATGTTACAAACGCGCGACTATTACACAGCACAATGGATAAAGACCAGACCACAACACCGGGAACTACACGCCCTACTCTTTGCGATAAGTGTGTGGGTTCTTTAACGTCCCCTGCTAACCAGAACAATGAAGATGCATGAGACGTCCTTATCCGAGAAGACTAGAATATCTAACCATTTGCAGATGTCATTGCAAAGGCAGCATATTCTCCTCAGTTACTTTAAGACCCTGAGTGTTGGTCCGGTCTGGGACTCGAACCCGAGACCTCCCGCACGGTAGTCCGACGCTCTACCAACTGAGCTAACCGGTCGGCGGTCTTGATTTCTCTCTAAACTCTGGGAACGACATCGAGACGCCTACTCAAATAAAGGATGCAATCGTATCGACTTGAAACCGGCTCAACATTGATAACAATAGGCATTGTTATAAGACCTAAAATTGGTGTTACATGGTCATTTTGAACAATGGCGATATAAGCTTCTAAATGCCCGCGGGAGTTTTTGAAATTTCCGATTACCATACGAGCGCGAAATTTAAACGATCGGAAAGTGTGAATGGAAGATAAATTCTCCCGAGGGGAGATGGTATCGGTATAATCCTGTCGGTGCAAATAGTTGCGGTGGGGTGGCTGGTGGGTAACGGTTGTACACATGTATTTAAAAGTGAAAGTAAAAGCTGCCGACAAGTAAGGCATCTTTTTGCTTTAAAATTGCTCTAACCTGGTAAACTCACCACACGTGGGAGTGAAAGTGAAGTTCGCAATTGGCTAGATTGCGAACAGGCTCTCTTTCGCTCTAAAACCCATAAGATCAGTGTAGGATGAACGCGAAAATACTGCGAGCGCGATAATCGAGCGACAAAGTTGCTCGCTTCGCGCTCCCGCTGTTTCCGCGTTCGACCCACGGATTGAAAAGCAGGAGGAGAGACTGCTTTCAGTCGAGCATTCGGCCTCAGATTAATAGCTCTTAATAGCGCTTCGAAGCTCGCGCATCTTTCGTCGCCGACCAATTGATGTCCACAGCGATTTCCAGCGGAAAGAAATCAGGGAACAAATCATTAAAATTACAGACGCGATGTTTTGGCTAGCGTTTATGCGCTCTTCAATAATTTCCGCTTTACTCTCAATGTATTTTTGTTTATCACGACTCCACCGTTCTAGATTTGTTTACTAACTGAGTTCATTCAAATTCCGCGCTTCATTCATCAGGTTAAGTGTTTTTTTATTAGCGTGGATGAGAAGCATTATCCCCGCCCTCTCCTACTATCTCCTCCCACTTGCTAACGCTTTTGTAAAATCATTAATCAATCTCCTTCAAGAAATTTTAGTCTTACTCAAATACTTACGATATATTTTCCCCGTTTAACACTGGGTAAAATTTTTAAGTTAAACTGAAACATAAATTATCAGAATTCGGTTGCAACGGTCAATTGCTTTGGAAGAGATTTATTCACGAGAAATATCTATTATCAGTCTATGAATAGAAAAATGTCACACCTCTGTCGCGTGCCGCGCATTTCAGTGATTGAAATCAAAGAAAAATGCACGCGCTCTTTGACCATAGTTAGTAGAGGGGATATATATTTAACATCAGTTTCTTATTCATGAGTAAAACTTTTTTATTCGTTAATGGTCATACTTTTAGATTGCTTTTCGTCGCTATTGTTTCTTGCGATCGAAACAGTCTAAAAGTTTTAAACTTGAAAGAAACAAAATCGCTTTGTTTTATAACAAAAGTTAGTTTTGCACTAACAGTATGGTTAAACTAACAACAGCGATTTGGTTAAATGGGCATTGTGTCAATCCTTTAAATAAGGCTGTCAAAAAAACAGTTAATTAGTCCGGAGGTTCGATTGTATTTTCACTTCCTCTAAGTTCCGCCCCCTGGGAGGAGCCTCTATTTATGGATGGTTTCCATATGATCGCAGACGATCGCGGATCGCAGATCGCAGGTCGCAGACGATCGTAAAGAGAGTTGTTGTTTCCAGCTAATCGAGACAATCGCAAACGATCGCAGAGCCGTCTGTTGCATACATTTTGGTCAGCAGAAGTGTCAAAATTACACCTTGTGCTGGCGGGAAAATTGCAGCAAACAACATGGCGGACGTCGAGGAGGAAATTTTGCTGCGAGCAAATTCAGTCCTTAAAGGGAACCTCCACTATTTTAACAAGTATCGCCTAAAATGTTTAAAATGTACTTATTAGAAGATCTGAAATAAAAAAAATGTCTCACCTAGCGAAATAATTTTTTTATCGGCTTCCAAAGATCGGCCCTATAGCCCGTTTAAAATTCCCGGGGCCGCCATCTTGAATGGCGCGCAATGCACTACGGGCTGATGACGTATCGTGGTTGCTTCGTACAGTCAAAATACAGCAATGTGTAGCCTTTGGTTGCAGCAACCAAACGAAAAACAGAAAAGATACGAGTATAAGTGTCCATGTTTTCCCGAAAGATAACAGATAACGCCGTGCTTGGATTCAAGTTGTCGGAAGAACGTCTTTACAAAAAAGTCCCCGTCTGTGTTCGGAGTATTTCGATGCTTATTGCTTCGAATACACGGCGAGACTTCAGAATGAGCTGCTTGGATCGTGCCCTTGGAAGCGAAAACTTTAACCTGAGGCTATTCCCACGATCTTTCCACACAAACCAGCCAGATCTGCACATGTTGTAACCTTCGGTTTCCTATACACTTCAGGCGTTTCCTGCCATTGCGGTTGTGTGGCCACATCCTGCGTTCTTACAAACCTGTTGTCATTGTCTCTTCTCGGTGCGTCTACTACTAGAAGGATCGCGCTGGTTTGTGGGGAAAGTTCGTGGGAATAGCCTCAGGTTTAAGTTTTTGCTTCCAAGGGACGATCCAAGCAGCTCATTCTGAAGTCTCATCGTGTATTCGAAGCAAAAACCATCCAAATGCTCCGAACACAATAGACTAAATGCCCGGCAGACAGAAAATTTCACCGAATTTTTACTAGCCTGCAGTGCAGGCGTATTTGGGGCGCGTGAGTGCACATTTTCGTATTAGTCTTAAGAAGCTTGGAAAAAGCTTTTAGTAAAAATTTTTCCCCACCCCTATCCCGCCTCTGCACCAAACCTCTACCGGCAAAGCATCCAGTTACAATCCAAGATGGCGGCATCGAAGCGATTTATTTAGCGTTCCGTATTCCGCTCCGAAATAACGCCTGCACTGCAGGCTAAATTTTTACTAAAAGCTTTTTCCAAGCTTCTTAAGAGTATTAAATGTTTCTTTAGCGATGTCAAGCGATCCTAAAAAGTTTTTTGTTTTTTAGTTGACGAAATATCCGAGCCTGGGCTTACTATAAAATGGCTATTTCGTGACACTTGAAACAATTTGGCGCAAACCGAATAGTATAAATATTCACTTAACGAATTCCGACTGAAAGCCTCATTTAAACCTATTGAAAGTATTCGATGTTTCTGTGGAAATGTCAGGCGATCCTAAAAATTATTTCGGTTTTATATAAGACGAAGTATAGCATCACAACGCTCAGAATCTGTGATATTAGACTCCCGGTCACGGTCTCAAATAGACTAAATGCCTGGCAGTCAGAAATATTCACCGAATTCCGACTGAAATCCTCGATCAAAACCTATGGAAAGTATTCGATATTTCTTCAGAAAAGCGTTCCTAAAAATTATTTTGGTTTCATATTCGACGAATTTACCGAGCTTCACTGCCGGGCACTTAGTCTATTTGAGACCGTGACTGATATCATAGATACTGAGCGCTGCGGATATGCTCTACACGAGCTCGGTAAATTCGTCTTATGTAAAAACGAAATTATTTTTAAGATCGCTTGACATTTCTAAAGAAACATCAAATACATTCAATAGGTTTATTGAAACTTATACTCGTATCTTTTCTGTTTTTTGCTTGGCTGCTGCAACCAAAGGCTACACATTGCTGTATTTTGACTGTACGAAGCAACCACGATACGTCATCAGCCCGTAGTGCATTGCGCGCCATTCAAAATGGCGGCCCCGGGAATTTTAAACGGGCTATAGGGCCGATTTTTAGAAGCCGATAAAAAAATTATTTCGCTACGTGAGACATTTTTTTTTATTTCAGATCTTCTAATAAGTACATTTTAAACATTTTAGGCGATACTTGTTAAAATAGTGGAGGTTCCCTTTAAGCGACGTCATCGTAAGCTTCAAAACCGTCTTCAAAACCTCCGCCTTCGCCACCGATAAATTAAATTTCTCTCCGATTTCTTTCCAGCAGTTAGCCTTTTTGTTTTTGTCTTTGAAATCTTTACTGTTACTGTTACTCACATCGCGCAACTTCCTCCATAAATTCCTCGTTAGTAGTAATGTTACCTTGTTCACCACCAGCCATGTCTACAACAAATAAATGGTTGTTACAAGCGAATACTCGGCTTTGTTGCTAAGAGCGTTGAATTATGGGTCGGAATTCAAAATATTATGGGATACGTTTTCATCGCAGATCGCAAAACTTCGGTTTCCATATAATCGCACGATTGCAATTGATCGCACACGATCGCAAGCGATCATCGCAGAAGGTAGAACATGGTTCTACCTTCTGCGATCGTTTGCGATCGTCTGCAACCACGATCGCAGGATCGCAAACGATCAGAGAAGTGTGTTTCCATATGATCGCAGACCATCGCAGAACTTTTTGCGATCTGCCATCCGCGATCGTCTGCGACCATATGGAAACCAGCCTTAAGGCTTCGACCAGTGGAGCTCGTGAGAACTGTACACTAATCATCCGACATCTTATAGTACTCGCCAGTAGTCAGTGATACAAATGGATAAACACAAGAAATAGCAGGGTTAAATGACTTTCTAATTAATTTTGCAATTTTTTCAATCATGTGACAGCATAACATTAAGTGGAATTACATAATCATATCATTAGAAAAAGTTAACCAGAGAACTAGTATTTATAACTGCTAGGGGGGGTTTAGTTTTCAAGCCGATACTTGAAGACGTAGCCATACCACCGCAGAAGAAATCTTGGTTTTATTGGATGTCCTGTGCACTTAATTTAATGGACTCTGCTATGGACTCTCCTATGGACTCTGCTAGACACGCGTCTTCGTGCTTCAAAATTTGTTTAGCTGCAACTATAAAGAATTGAATCATCGTTCTCTACCATTCAGTCAAGTTATCTCAGAGGGAAAACTCAAATATGGTTGAATCTAAGAAAAACTACGATGTCTCGATGCTTGTTTACTTTGTCATTTGGTGAACATTATCGAAGTTTTCATGAGAAAATAGGGATAAAATGCCATCTACAGCCACTGGATTTACAAGGTGAGCTAATAAAATTAATTTTTTATATATAATATTATAATAGGATGCTAATCACTAAGATCTCCTACGAATTTTGGATTCTACAACAGAGACTCTATTTCGAATATTTGCAGTTGTTGACACCTCGAGGTAGCGATTTTCCCAAAAAATAGCGTGCATATTTAGTACAATTAAAAGCCCCAAACTAATTTTTGTATCCCTGAAAAGACGAACATTTCCACTAATCACTACTGTAATCTCAAGTTGTCTCGAAAAAAAATGCTCGAAAATTGGATTTTAAAAGCATAAAATATTAGTAATTTTTAAACACGCGTCGTGAATTCAAATCCTGGTTAAATAATTTGCAAATACCTCCCACTCAAATAAACAAATTGAAGAAAAGCGAACTGCTTTTGCACTTTTTAGGAGCGAAGTTCTTGTGTTGTTACTTGGCGCACTAATGTCCGCCATTTTAGTAGGGCTCGCCATCTTTTACAGTTTTAGCGAATTTTCCCGGAAAACAAAAGTAGATCTGAACAAAATGAATAAACCGCGTTTATTAACTCATCATGTGGTATCTCTGAGCGAAATATGAGGGAAATCAATTTTTCAAGCATGTGCCACATTTTTGTGATTTCACGTGGTCTTCGGGGACATACTCTCTTTAAAATAGTGAAATAGTGAACTGACATCATGTTTATTTTGTGTTGATCACTACAAAAGTCTACCTGATACAATTAAGCTGACTTAAATATCATCGTCTCTCTCCCATCGTGTTCTCACCGCTTGTACATTAAAACTACAATACATACTATTTTCATCAGGAAGAAAAGTCACTTGTCTTACAATACAGTGAGATACAGTAATACATTACAGAATAAAGAAATTCCACATAAACCTGAAGAATCTACTCATAGTCAGCAATCTTTAACTGTTCTTCTAAAAAAAAAAACAAATAGGAATATAGATGTCTATACTGCCTTCAACATTTTTAACGAGTACATTACTCATTTCTATGCTTCGCTATATTTTCCTTTGAAAAATGTTCCATTGAAAAGTCAAATGCGCTTTTAGAAATACGTGTACATCGATAATCTAACCATCATACATTGCGCTAAATTGAATGCATTCATAAAATCTTCTATAGTAGAAAAACAAATGTTTTGGTCCTGAAAAATATTATTTTGTACACCGTTGGAGGCTCGAAGTCTTCATTCTTACGCCTGATTTGAACATCTATATTACATTCGTTCTTATACTCTCTATAAAACCTCCTGCATACTGCTAGTCTTCTTCAGGCGATGAGGTCGACTGGTTACGCGAAACCTTATAAACCACTATGCTCGGCTGTGATTGGCTGGTTTGCGAAAAAGCGAACCGCTGAGAGAACAACTGAGAGGATCGAAATGCACTAATCACAGCGGTTGAAAACCAGCTAATCACAGCCGAGCATAGTGGTTTATAAGTTTTCGCGTAACCAGTCGACCTCATCACCTGATGAAGACTAGCAGTATGCAGTTGAAACGTCGCGATATACATCCTAAGACTACTTAATCACTATTACCACGATGAACAACAACAATCTTTTATATGACGATTTCATGTTACTATATTAACATAACTAGATTTAATGTTATCCTTGGTGCGTTCAGGTTACAAGGTAGATTTTGGATGAAATCGGAACACGCAAGAGTGTGCGGAAGTGCAACTTGATTTCAACTTCCGCTGCTCGTACTGACGACCTCACAATAAGATGGTCACAGATTTTTGTAAGTTTCACGCTTGAAGTCTCTACACTCAGCCCACATTAGTGGGCAACCCTGTCTTTAATAAAACTTCATACTTTAAACTATTTTGTCCCATGGTCAACGGTTTTGTTTTGACCAGGTTTCTTCTGGACATCTAGAACTGAATAGACGACGCACGGCAAAATGAAGTCTATTTGTTAAGCTTCCGATCATTCTTTATATCTTGTTATATTACTACTGAAACTAACTTGGGTGATTGAAAAAAGCACATGGAAAATTTCTCCTCCGAAAGAAAATGACAAAACAGCTTCCAGGACACGGCGCGGTTTGCTGGGACTGAAGAAGATGCACTCCATCCTGCCACGCTTCTTAGTACAACGAGCAGATCAAACATGGCGCCCTTTCACTGACTTTATCACTGTCGTCATCATCGTCTTCATCATCATTTTCGTCATCACGACCGCGAAACGATCTTAGAAGCTTCTGCAAAAGATACACGCATTAATACATTGTATGAGGTGACCATAATAATTGCAGAAAACTAACAAATGAGGAAGAAGAGACCGATTACCAAATCATCGTCGTCATCATCATTGTTGTCATCATCATTTTCGTCATCACCACCGCGAAACGATCTTAGAGCCTCCTGCAAAAGATACACACATTAATACATTGTATGAGGTGACCATAATAATTGCAGAAAACTAACAAATGAGGAAGAAGAGACCGATTACAAAATATACCTCGTACTCAGGGTCTCTTAGAAGCTCCTGCAAAAGATACACACATTAATACATTGTATGAGGTGACCATAATAATTGCAGAAAACTAACAAATGAGGAAGAAGAGACCGATTACAAAATATACCTGATGCTTGTGAAGCCCACTATTATACTCTGATACACAAGAACACTCCTACAAAAGATACACAAATCAATACACTGCACGAGGTGACAATGCAAATTGTATAAGACTAAGAAATGAGGAGGAAAAGACCAATCAAAAACCATATATTATAAAAAATTACTCAAAACCAAAGCTAATATACATAAATGGTTTTGAAGCCTGACAAACATTAAAGTAGCAAACAAAGATGCCAAGATCTATGTTGGAGGATCCACCACGACCGCGCACAATCTTTTGTTTTCCGCTCATACACTATACATGAATTACGTAACCAAAACGTTTCTATTGGTAAGTTCCTCAGTACGGAGTAAACAAATATAGTGTTTTGTGCAATAATCAAGGCCAAAAGGGCCAACAAAAACCTACAACAAAGGAATTTATCGGGTTTCATAACCATTTCCCTCTATTGACTATGTAAAAACACACGGGCAAGGGACTCTAATAACCATTTAAGGTTCGTCCTGGGTTTCGCTTCATAACTTTAGCCTAAGTTTTTCCTAAGTTCAACGTTTACAATCCGTGTTAATCTTCTCCATCACTCACCATCCTTGTTCCTTCATGGCTTGCTAGTATCTCTTGAGAGTTTTTCTGTTTTAGTAATCTATTCTTTTCAAGCTCCGTTCAATTTGAAGTTATTCTTCTACTTGGCTAAAATGACTCAAATATCGTGACTCAGCTTTAAAAAGTTTAGGATACACGTGACGTCAGTAACACAGGAAAGAAAACTTAACCAAGATCAAGAAGTGGACTTAATATGGTGAGGAGGAGCAGATGAACTTCATCATCATTATCATCATCATCATCATTTATTTGCCACTTTTAAATTAAAAACTACAGCATTAACAATTATGTGAGGGCGAGGAGACCTCCAAGAAACCACCAGGCTTATAGGGGAGGCCACCTCGGTTAGCGTATATGTTCTTAAATTTGTTGTGGAGGTGCGGCTAGGTCAATTCAGACTCAATTCATTACAAATTCAATTATTTTTTTCTTAAAAATAGAAAAGCTAGTCGAACTAGTAATCGATATTGGGAGAGAATTCCAAATTTTAGGACCCTGATAGAGAATTGTAAACTGCTTAAGATTAGTACGACAGTGATGTGGTCGATAAGACTTGGCTGTTCTTGTGTCATAGCTGTGTATTTGACTACTTGTAGAAAACAAACTAAGAAACATCGGAGGCAATAATTGCTTATGATAATAAAACATAAATTTGGCTATTTGCAATGCATTTACTTGGAAAATATCTAAGATGCCCAGTTTAGCAAATAAGGGAGCAGTATGTTCTCGATAGTCTAAGTTGGCAATAGCTCGCACAGCTCGTTTTTGTAAATAAAAAATTCTATTTAAATTAGTAACATATGTAGACGACCAGACTGAGTTACAGTAAGTGATGTATGGATAAATTAACGTGTAATACAAAGTAAGTTTAGTATTAGTATAGGAAATAGCACGGTTTCTAGGGGTATTTGGGATAAATACCGCGAGTGATATTTCAAAATTCACCAAAATATCACGAGCCGCCGCGGCGAGTGATATTTGGTGAATTTTGAAATATCACGAGCCGGTATTTATCCCAAATACTCCGAAGAAACCGTGCTATTTTTTGTTTATACTACAAGGCAAAGAAATTTCGCATTTCGTATAACACACGAACACATATTTTTATTTAGTCACGCGCACTTGATTGGCTTTACAACAACACGTGACTGGCTGTAATTTTTACATTAAGTATTTCAAATTTGGCTTAAATACTACTGGTCTTAGCCAATCACATTTCAGAAATTTCTTAGTCTGTAGTATAAGAGGATAAACAGTATCTAGACCTAAATATTATACCACATGACTTAGAGATTTGTTTACATACAAAGCTAATATGAGATTTCCATGTAAAATTCTCATCAACGTAGACACCTAAGAACTTTAACAACACAAGAGTGGAATGATAAAACAAAATTACAATATCGAGCATACATTGAATGTAAACAGTAAAACAGCAAGAAATCTACTTCCTAAAAATTACCCTACATGAGATCATAACCGTGATCTCACAAGCAACTTTGACAACAGTAACAGGCAACGGCTGCAGCATCAACACATGCGCAGAATTAAGCCTCAAAACAACTATGTAAAATTCAACATTCTCTTCGCAGTTGTAAAAGTCTTGAATCACATTTAAAACGTTTAAAAAATAGTCTAGTCGAACATCTTAGTCTTACTGTTCATGAGTTTTCAACTAACTGCTAATTATTTTTTTATTCATTTTTTATTTTTTTGACTAATTATTGGCTTTTCTCAAACTTTAGTGCCAACCTAGCTCTTATAATTAAGTATTTCGATTAGCTTTTTAGTTATTCTGAGTACATGTTATATTTTTTTGTACTAAAATATTTTATTGTAAATTAAGGTTAACTTTTTAATTTGGAAATAAAGCTTGTTGTTGTTGTTGTTTGTTAGTAGATTTTTCGCAGAATTTTGTTTATATGTACATGCCGTGAGGTTTTCATTCTTAAAGTAAAGAAATTGTCGTTTGAAAACCTTCAACTAACTAACGCAGTGGTCATCTGTTTAACACAACGCCAACTTACCAAATACGGGCTTGGAGGGCACGAATAGCAAATATATAATTGTTTGCCCGGTCACTACTCACTCAGTAACAGTCGATCGTAATTAAATTTCAAGCAACCGTCCACGTTCTAGCTTAGTGACCAACACGCTGAAGCTCATCTCTGTTTTCCGTACATGAAGTGACTATCAGTCAATCTTTCAATCAATCAACCAATCCATCAATCAAGGAGTATTTTTCACTCCCCTATAAATGGAATGCAAGGCCATCGGAAGTACATTTAGAACGTTTAATTTTCCCGTACAAAACAAGAGCAGTCAAAACAGGCGCATGAGCGTGGTTGGAATGCGATATATAACCGCACACGCGAAGCGCGAGAAGAGAAAAGAATGTAGGTTTATTTTTTTTCGCCTCGCGCTCCGCGCACGCTGATTAAACGCTTATTCGCCTGGGCCGGGTTGTTCAAAAGGTGGATAAGGCTATCCACTAGATAAATCACTATCCAGCAGATAGCGTGGTTTGTTTTGTTAACACTTATCCACTGTCCGATCGATAGCGTTATCCAGCCTTTAAACAACCGGGGCCTGTTCTGAAGGTTATTGTCTCTTAATCCTGGCTGTACAGAACTCTTGTGCTATGTTACGCCGCAAAATGTAACAACGCTTGACTTAAAATGTAACATTAACGCATAATATAACAATTTATTTTTTCCAAAGCTGGCACGGTAACGAACCCCACAATCTGATTGGTTCTTAGCGCGATCCGAATTTTCCTATCTCTGACCCAACCTCGTTCCCAGCGCTTTTTCCTTGAAGCCCTGGGAACGAGGTTGTCTCTGACCACGGTCACAGTAACGCTTGCGTGAGTTTTTTGTCGTTTGAGAGAGAGGAAGAAAAATAAATAAGTTATTTACCGGCTTAGGGTCGGTCCGTATAGTGATTAAAGGCCTCTTTAAGGCTACCACTATTTTGCATGATGAAGTACATGCATCAGTATAAGCAGAAATGATGAAAATATTTTGGCTTTGTTTCAAAACTAAATTTCTTTCTTCTGCCCCTTGTTTAAACCTCTTAAAATCACGCTTTAATCTACGGTGGCCCATAGGGGAAAAACACAACTCAATTTCTCTTCTGAAACACAACAATCTTTTTGAGAACACAACAATATTTTTGAGAACACTAAAATATTTTTTTGAATACAACGAAATTTCGTTATACTCAACGATCTTTTTCAAAACAAAATAAAATTTTCCGATACACAAACGCAAACTAAAACACAACAAAATTAAGTGAAACACAACAAAATTTCAAAGTACTGGTAACTAACCCTGATGCTGAAAGCGACCGGAACCTGGGACTAGCTCTGGTCAACGTCACTGCGAAGGCGCCATTTTTGTGCCGTTTATCTGGCGGATTTGATTTGAAATGGCTTCTTCAAGTTCAATAAGCGATAATACAGAAGAGGAAAGCATAATTTCGTATTACTTTTCAAGGGGACATACCTATGAGGTTATCACTGAATTTTTAGCTAAGTTTCATAGCATTACGATGTCTATAAAATACAGTCGAACCTCCCGTAAGCGACCGTGACCCAAAATGTTAGTATCAGAATGTCAGTGTCAGTATCAGATTACTGTATCAGAAAATTTTATTTTGTTTTGAAAAAGATCGTTGAGTGCAACGAAATTTCGTTGTGTTCTAAAAAATATTTTAGTGTTCTGTAAAATATTGTTGTGTTCTCAAAAATATTGTTGTGTTCTCGAAAATATTGTTGTGTTCTCGAAAAGATTGTTGTGTTCTCGAAAACATTGTTGTGTTTCAGAAGAGAAATTGAGTTGTGTTTTGCCTCTATGGGCCACCGTATTAATCACTGCCCTGACTCCGAAATACAATAATGCATGGCGCTCTAGACTCATACACGCTTTGCGGATCTATGTGTTAAGTTAGCTCAATGCGTTGGTATACTGTATTGGAAAGCTGGGAAAGCACGAAGGGCGAGAGTTCGAGACTCGGCCGGGCAAACGCACGATCTTTTTTTTTTTCTTTTTTTTCCCTCCGACGTCTTTTTTCTTTCTTTTCCCTCAAGAAGTTAATAAGTACTTCCCATTTATAATAATTTATTATTTTGCTCGATATTCATGCATTGCATGCATCATGTTATTAAAACCCAGAAGCCCGCGTTCATTTCGTAACTAGGGCAACAAATGCTTTCTATTTTTTTTTTAAACAATTCAAATAAGAAAATGCTCGCGCCACATGCTGTTGACATATATAGCTGAAATGTATCTAATTATTATTTAACTATGTTTCACATTTGCCGAACCATTCGACGACATTTTTCTCTTCGTCAAGTCAAGTTGCGCATTGGTCAGTGAAAATACAAACAAAAGTTTACGACCCAAGGAAGGATCGACCGATCGACCGACCGACCAAGCGAGTGAATTCGCGCTCGCTCACTTAACTCCTATTTTGCATTTCTGCAAAATAGTCGTAAAAACTGTGACCTCGGATTGAAAATGCTGCCCTCGGCCTCGGGCAGCATTTTCAAGACCTCTGTCACAGTTTTTCACTATACGGACCTCCCAGCATCAAATAACTAATATATTTCTTTTGCGCAAATTTTAAAACTTTATAACCCAAGAAGTAAGAACTTCTTTAACGCGAAATATAACAACCTTTTCGATAAATTATTACTAGTAGAGCTCAAGCTACATTTCTATTCACTGCGTGCGGTTGGCTAAACTTGGTCATAAAACCTTCAGCACAACTTTAGCTATTATCCCTTAATGGTCTAAGCGTTCTGAAAAATGGTTTTTCGGATTCTTAAATTAATATGCTGCTGTTTGTTACTATCGATACTACTAGAGGTAAAATAGTAAATGGTTTAAACCCAGGAGCATCAGCAGTTCGTATACATGTAGTGTGATTGTTCGGGCGAGGGTAGTTATTAGTAACTATTCATTGTAAATGGTTTGAAACCAGGAGTATCACTAGATCGTAATGTCTGATCGTCCAGGTGAGGGTAGTTGTGAAAAGAACTGTTGTTGGTGACTGACGTTTCGAAAACTTGAGCGGAAGTCATCTTCAGAGTCAAGTCAATAGTGTTTGTCAGGCGATGATGTTATAAGTCTGGTCTGTTGAAACTGATTGGTCAGTTTAGCCATGATGGTATTGGTTGTAAGACTCGTGTAAAGTTTGCCATCAATCATAGGTCGGTTTCGACCCGTCTATTGTGGCCGGTTGAAGGTCCGCCTATTGTTAGTCGTGTTAGTGACCATCTGACGGATCCTACAGCCCTACAACATCCGTGTAGTCCACAAACGTACAACTACGTTACGACATTTGCTGACCAACGTTAAAGACAAGGACGAAGCCAACAACAGAGAAGGGGCAGTTTACAAGATCAAATGCTCCGACTGCCAGGCTTCCTACATTGGTAAGGCTGGCAGAAACCTTAACACGAGACTGACTGAGCACAAACGAGCCACGAGAAATGGTGATGCCAACAATCATATCGCCTTACATCATCAACTGACTAACCACAACATTGACTGGGACACTGTCCAATGCTTAACCTACAGCACAAACTATTTTCAAGGACTGACTCTGGAAAGCTGGTACACTAACTTAAAACAAATGACTCTTAACAGATGTCAATCACTACCGGCCTCTTTCAAACGTTTCATCCACGACGAAAACGAACCCGAAAAACAGACTTCTAACAGACCGACTTAATTTGATTAACAATTCACGGACCTCAAACCGTCGGATCAACACCAACCTATGACTGATGAAAAACTTTGCACGAGTCTTTCAGTCAATACCATTACGTCATTATCGAAACGTCAGCCACCAACAACAGTTCTTCTTAGAACTACCCTCACCCGGACGATCACACTATACGCAGTACAGATAAAGTAGGAAAGAGGAGTTGAAGGTCACATTAATCCCAAGTTCTGATAATTGCGAGAGGACCAGTTAAACGGAAGCGGTTGTCAGATTAAGGTGGTGATGGCATAAATGTAGTGTCTTCCATGCCTCTAACATTACATACATACAGGAGCGGTTTCGAAAGTTTTATCTCTGGAACCTGAAGAAGGGTTACGTAAACGACTTCCACTTCTTACTTATACTTGCTTTTACTTACAATGTACTTACAATGAAGAAACACAAACACACAAACAAAATGACTGTTCGAGTTAATTAAAATTAAATTGAATGAACCTTTTAACAAGAGAAAGAGAGTTGTTCTAGTTCTCTACACTCTAAATTCTATGCGCTCTAAAGTAGTTTAATTCGAGTAAAAAATGTCGACCTTTCAAAACCAAATTATTTTATCTACTATAGTCGACACTTTCCTAGCGAACACTTCTCATAAGCTACCACCTCCGGTAGGTGACCACTATTTTGGGCAAAGGTAGTGGACGAGCAATTTTCGTAAGTCATGTTACTTCTAACGTCTTCAACTCTGACTGACAGGCGTCAGTAGTTATTTGTGCCTTGAGATATGTTGTTTATTTTATTGTTGTTTGTGAAGCGTTAGAAGAGATTAAGTTGCTGTCCGTCCCGAGACAACGGACGAAAGACACGGACTTGGTATGACAAACACGAACAATTCTTTTAAAGCAACGTAACTTTTCAATTCAACTAGAGAAAGGTAAGAACTGGTAATGTGACCAGTAGGTTTTTGAAATTTGACTAACAGGCCTTCTTAACCTTGAGAAGAACGCTAATATGTCTAAATTTTCCTCATTTTTTATATATTAAGACCAGAGTTGTTACATTTTGCGTTGTTGCATTTAACGCTTACAGATCGCTATGGAGAGCTTAAACGATTTTTTATATTGCATCTTCGTTCTTCTATTTGTAAGAGAAAAGGAAACTTTTTCAACTGAATATAGTAGTTTGTAACGACATACTGAAACACGTTTGGTCCCTGGTCTCTTTAGAACAACAAGTTTCGCTGTATATCGCTGGACCGGTTACACACTTTGAAATTAATATTTGTTTAATCAGAACGAAAGCATGTTCGATGTTTTTTCTTGCCATGAGGCTGGTTTAGTTCACTGATGAATAACAATTCCACGAAAAGAGCACGTGAATAGGATCGAGAACAATGAAGAATGTTACCAGAATGTTACCGTTTGTTTCACAATGGCTAACCTCTTGTTCTCCTACTAGTACTTTTCTGTGTTTTCCAGGGTTGAGAGTCCTGTGAAAAGATGACAAAAGATCTTGAGCGTTATTAAGTAATATGTTAAATACAACAGTGCGAAGCTCGCCAAACTATAACCTGAATTTCAGCCGTCTATTCGAAGTTCAGGTTAACAAAACTAATGAAAAACGACATCGTAATTTTCTATGCTACTTAAAATCTGACATAGCGTATTATGAGGCCCTGATAGAGTAAATTTCGACGAGCGACATGGCGTTGAAACAGCCACATCAGGGAAATGAAATGGCGACAAGCGACTAGATTACTGCTGCAATCTGCGAAAGCGACGGGAAAAATTCGGAAGGGACAGCGAATTTTGTCTTTTTAAACATTCGACAGCGACTTAGGAGCCGTAGCCATTTTAAAATAATTTCGAGAGACATCCTTACATTTAAAAACTTCGGTATGACATTGATGAAATTGCGACAGCGACATCAGAACCTTCCGAAATGGCGACATGACAAAGTTTGAAATTCAGACGGGGGACATCTATACCCCCCTAACAGGGCCTCTATTATCATTTCTTTTATGTTTTCACCTACATGTTACATATTAGTTATCAAAGAACGAAAAAACGTCTCCAACGACAGCTAATCAGAATTGGTTTATATGGCCAGTACAAGCAGGTTTGGAAAGATCGTTTCGATCGAAATTTATTGTGCAATAGTCGTAGGGTCAACCACAATGTAAATATTCCCTTAGTAGAGGGTACGTTTGTACAAGGAACTTCTTCTATGACATCAAATTGACCCCAAAAAAGGTATTTGTTTCGCAAGATCGCAAAGGTCAAGAAATACTCCATGAGAATTTATCAGTGAATGATGACGCACGTGATATTTGGCCGGTAGCGGCGTTACTTTAGAACTGAACGGAAAGAGAACAGTAATTTTAAATACAAACACACGCCAGAAAAACACACTAGCGTGTCGTCAGTTATAATGTCGTGATTTTTCAACACTTTCACTCTTCAAACTGTCATATTTATCCGGAGGGACTTACAATCAGGAAACGAAGCAAAACAAACTAAATTCAAAAGACAGTAAGCAGTACTAAAACACAAAAGATAATCAACAATGGTTTCCTTAACACCGAGTGCTGCCCAGAATTACACGCGAGATTCTACCTTCACATCATTTGGAGTAACGCAGCACTTACAAGTTTTCTATTGTATCATGGGCTCTAAACAAGCAACTTATCGTTTACTCATAAGCTTGACAAAAATCACGATCGTGTCATTCTAGGTAATGCAGTGGATGGCAATCAAAATAAAGTATTTCAATATTTCAGTCTGTTCTTGGGTAGGTAGGTAAAGGTAAAGTATGCATACGAGCCAAGTGGCTCTTTAGGCCGGAGCTTATCACGGTTTCCGTAGCATGAAGCGACTTGGAGTATTTCTATTCCCCCTGGATGGGATGCTAGTCTATCGCCGGTACCCATTTATGCACTTGGGTGGAGAGAGGCACTGCGAGTCAAGTGTACTGCCCAAGAACACAAGTCCCTGGCCAGGGCTCGAATCCCGAGCGCTTGCTCCCAAGTCGAGCGTACCAACAATGAGGCCACCGCGTCTCCCGCCGTTCTTGGGGAAATTCCCATTTCTCCTCGGGAATAAAGAGCTACTCAGTAGTATAACATTTATCTTATAATATTCCAACTTTAATCCTTATCAGTAGCTTACCATTTACTCCTCCTGCTCTCTTCATCTCGAGGCAAGCGAACCTGGATAAGTTCGTATCCGTGTTCAGAGTCACTTCGAGAAATGGCGACGAGACCTTTACATGGCGAGGCTGCTAACCAGGTATTCCACTGCCACTTTCTCAGCGGGAGGTTACTCAGCAGGTCACCTGACTTGACGCTGAATAGCTGAACGACAGGCTGTTTTGAGAGTGCCTCGCAGATGACAACACACTCCTCGTCACTGACAAATTCACACTGAAAGGAAAACAACGTACGTGTACTACCTACATGTAAAGCGTGTACATGTAGTATTTTACCAGAAAATGCATCAAGGACGAAAATTCCATCTCCAGGCCTTTCTATAGAGATACTGATGACAAACGTTTCCGCAGGAGAAAACCTTCCGCAGTTGCTACGTTCCAGTTGCTTTTCCCAGAGCGTGGTTTTGCAATCCGACAAACGAAGTAGGTCATCCTCGCTCCAGGTTAAGATTTGAAATTTGCTGTTGCATGCAAGCAAATTTGTCTTGTGACCAATCTGGATATTCGACAAGATCTCTCCGCTAGAAGTATCAAGGATGATCACCATCTCTTTCGTCGTACATGCCACTCTTTCTTCAGATACAGGAAACACGCCTGTTAAACTGCCCGTGTTGTTCCAACACCAGATGCACTCGGACAATTCTAAATTCCACATTTGCAGAGTACACATTCCTGTTATTATTAGAACACCACCTTTCACAGCTAAAAGACAATTAAGCGACGACCGTGAAACGTCAACTTCCTTCTCTGCAATCCGATCACTACTTGAAACATTCCAAGCCTTCACTGTGGTTGGTAAGTCATCATGGCGACTGACAACATAAATGGTTTTACCACTCAAGGAAAACGCAACTTCTATTAACATGGTATTGGTAGCTTCTTTCTCATTTTTCTGTTCTTCATTAATATTCAACATGTCTACGCGATCACCATCACTTCTCAATACAGTATGCTTATCAAGCACAAACTCACACTTGGTATGTAGAGGAACCACTTTTTCAGATACACACAGTAAGTGATCTCCTAACAAAAATCCACCCTCGCTACGTGATTCAAAACCCCAGGTTATAAAGGGTTCTTCAACAACATCCACCCGACGTGAGAATTGTTCAGCGATATTGATATTCAAACAATAGGTAGACCACTTAATGTCATACAGTGATACATGGTGACATAAAAGAGATCGACTATCAGGCGAAAACGTGATCACGCCACATTTCTTTTCGAGACTGGTTTGTTCAAGTGTTCTAAAACCATCCACCACATCAACGATAGCAATACGACCACTCACATGAGAAATTGCCAGCAGCTTTCCATCTCGCGACCATGCAAAAGACAAAACATCTTCATCTCTGGTGGTACGAGTAATCTCTGAACCATTCTTCAGACTCCACATGATAATGCATTTATTATTATGAGGGCAGTTGGTTAACATCGTGGTCTTGTCTCCTGAAATCGAGCAAACAGTGAAACTGCAATTGCTTTCGGGAAAAAGGGGTTTCAGATCTCCGTGGAAATCATAGGCATGGCTAAGGACTCCCGGTAAAACCACTTCCTCGGCTGGATGAAAAACAATGGAGCGGTATAATGACAAAACATCTGATGAGGATGGTGATACTCTCCATGTGCCGAAAAAAAGTTTCTCTTCCTTCACAGGACGTGTCCATAGTAGCTCACCAGTACGAAGTGACCACAACTGAATCGTTCCGTTCCTAAATTCGCACACCATGTAGCCTAACTGCAGAGAAACATCAAAGCAAGCCACTGCAGATGAACATTGAAAACGGACTAGAACACCTTCCTGCTGCATTCGCTTGTTCACAAATTCCATGTAAGGTATTTCCGGGTATTTTTTCTGCAACATGTGTGATGCCATAGAAGATAGGACTGGTCCTCCCTCATTCAGGACCGTTTGGAAAAATAAGCAAGGATGATCTGTAAAAGTGGTGAAGTGCTTCCTTAAAAGGCCCATTAAGATGTTCAGCAAATCTTTACTTTCTGCACAGAGGGAACGAGAAAGTTCCTGACTTTGAAGCCATAAAATGTCTTCAGCTGCTGTTGAATTGTTTACACAGAGCTTGGAATACAAAAGCTCTAAGTCTGTCAAGTACGTTTGTACACATTCGTCTACGCTCGGCGTCCTCACATTCTCGTCTAACTGTAACATGTGCCGTACACCATGATATAGCGCATACTTCTCGGTGGGGCTTAACTGTGCTTCACGTACACCTTTCTGCTTCAGATGATCAAGTTCATCGGCACAGAGGCTTGCAAGTACATGGTGGCCTTCTTTTTCATCCATGGTAAAGTCATGCTCTCCATAACAAGATGCGTCTGTCAACCAGTCTTTAACCGACTTGTGAATAACATGAAGACAGTCATCACGAATAGGAAGAAGCGACGACACACTGCTAATAGCTTTACGTACT
>Ga0126339_10000079_pt1 | contig 34920 bp, 12 predicted proteins | sample OrbTmetagenome_2_FD_92532 | JGI IMG/M metagenome (GOLD analysis project Ga0126339, IMG submission 92532) | Coral microbial communities from Petempiche,Puerto Morelos, Mexico - Orbicella T R C metagenome | ecosystem: Host-associated > Invertebrates > Cnidaria > Coral | place: Petempiche,Puerto...
CGAAAGCCATTTTTTTTCGCATGGCCCCCCCTCAAATCCCACCAGCCCCCCTACCTTATAAAAAATGAACGGTCCCTAAAGGTGAGGAAAAAAAAAAACAGTTAGACCAATATGAAGACAAGATTGATCATCACAGTTATACACACACCTTATTTTCAAGCAGATGTGAAATTAAAGCCTGATAAAATTTCAGCCTAAATTTTTTTCAGGCTTTAATTTCACAACTGCTTTTATATATTTACTTACAGTTAGACCAAGTTGCAGCAAAAAGGGTAACATTTTCCTAAACACTGCCTTCACAAATCCAGACGTATTGTTCAACAATTTTTCTCTTCTTACCTGATACTCTGTTCATCTTCTTCCAAATCTTCTATAACTTTAAGGAGCATGTTGTAAGATGTCTACAAAACAATTATACCAAATTATTAAACATACTTACAGCTCAACTAGTGTAGCCAACCAATAGCTTGAAAACTGAACAGCGAAAATCAATTTCACTGCCACTCACTGGATCCAAACTCAAGCTAGCTGACATGTTGTTGTACTTTAGTAAGCTCTTCTAGTAGACCCAAAACATTAGGTCCAGTTTATAGTGGATGTGCCACTGCACCTGCAAGGAGGACTGTGACCACATGTGCACTGGAACAGCCAAGGCTAGAAAACAACTTTAAGTGGATTTGTTGTTATCTAAAAGTGGTCAGCCTGTTTGCAAAAGATTCAGTCGATAGGCCTCTCTATCACATTTGTAAGTTCTCCCTCACTGAAGGTTTAATGCATGCTGTCCTCATGAAATATGAATCTTCACAAGGACCTTTGAGGTTTCTTCATTTAAAATTCCCCCCAAAACTACAGGTAAATATCTTCAAGGCTCAAGGAATGTTCAAGACTTGTCAAAGATTCCCAATATTCTTTCATAAGGTAATCAGTGATCCCAAAGGATCTTTCAAGATCCTGCAAAAAATTTACCTCCACATAAGATCTAAATAAATCTACATCAAATCCTCTAGGATCTTGAAGTATCCTTACAAAGACCTTGAAAGGATCTTTGCCAAGATCTAGATATAAAACACTTGTGTTTGTTTGAAAGATCTTTTAATTAACTTTCATGATTGTTGTTAGGTCTTTCAAGATCTCATAAAGAGCATTAACTAATATCACCACAAACAGGGTCTTATCTGAGATATATGCTTTAATCTAGAGGCCTTGATTTATTCTTACCAGCAGTAATTATTTTCAATATGATTCACAAATAACCAGCAAAGTCCTTCAGACAATTATCAAAATACAGCCCAATGACAGATTCTTCTCAGTTCACTTGACAAGACTCATTGCTCAATTTTGGATCGGGATGGATGCTGAATACAACAAGCTTTAGCTGGTGATACAATGAAGTGTCCCAAGGCTTTTGTCATGGATTGTATGCTTGATAATTTTTGCCATTATTCTAGAGGTGTTTCACATTAAGCCCACACATCTTTGGCACTAAACAGATTTGTGCTTGAACTCTTACCTCTACAACATGAATTATATGAACAGGATAAATCAGAAGCAGTCCTGTGACAGCTTCTCCATGGACTTGTGTTTGTAGTTCCTTAAAAAGTCTTTCATAGTGAGCTAAAAAAACAAAGAAAATTGTTTTAAAAACTTAGAATCAAATGGATTATAGTTGATATTTGTTGCATATGATAAAACCCCAGTGGAGAGGGGTACTTCCAGAAAAGTTGGGTAGGGGTGTGTGGCCCACTTCCCAAAACTCTTACCCTATTTATGACCAAAATCTGCAATTTTTGCTACCCTATTTATGATCTGACCAAAAATTTGATAGTCTATTTATGACTGTTGCAGCTGACACAGTTGCCCTAAACATAAGTTATGAAGGGCTTTTGTTGACGGTCTTATTGATAATGATGAAAAAGTAGCTTCTTCTAAGAAACATACCCAATTTGAGACTAGAGTGCTAAAACCATATCCTATTTATAACCAAAATGGCCAAAATCGATACCCTATTTATGACCAAAATGGCTGAAAACCCTACCATTTAGGGCTGCACATACCTATATAGCCCATATAAGGGAGTATCCCCTCCCCCCGCCCCCCCTTGGGATAAAACCAACCACTCTGATACTGCCCCTGTGCCATCAACTTATATTAGGCAGATGCAAACTGGAAAATGTGTTGCCTTAGTACTTGTAAATGCTTTAGAAGGGAAACATTTCTCCCTGATACGACTTTTAAAGCAATATTCAGTCTGAAAAGTATGGCATGCACATTCACAAGTTTGGTCCATACAGTTTCTATGCAACTAGCCTGTAAAGGAGCTAGTACATACTACATGTACAGTGTAGCTTTGGGAAGATTTGATTAATGTGCATAATGCACTGTAGTATACCAGGAGTTTCATTAAGGGCCAGGCACCGTGGCAAATTGACCGGCTATGAGGATGATTTTGCCTGGCTGGTTTGACCATCTAGTGGAAAGTTTTTCTTATAAAAAGGTTCCCATCAATAGTTTTGCCTGCCTGTGAAAACCAGTTGCCCTCCTGCTGAAAATGTTAATCAAACCCCTGGTGTAGCCAAGATCTTATTGTGCTCTGACATTCTCTGCAGACTGGAAGCATGAGGGGGCTGTGCTGATTTCAAACTTTCTTATTTCTGATCTGTGTTTTTTCCACGGGGGGAAACTCCCATATAAAAAGGATGGGGGTACTCGACGGAAAGTTTGAAAAAAAAAAACCTAATAGGTACCAAGATCCTGTTTTGTGGGTGTAGCTTGAAATTTTTTTCACCCTAAGAGGTACCAATAGGCCACTTTTGATATATTAATATTCAGCTTGATAGTGAGGCTTAGAGGACACAAACAAAAGAAATGAATAAACATGGTCATTCAATGTCCTTTGTTTGCGTCCTCTAAGCCTCACTGCCAAGCTGAATTTTAATATATCAAAAACAGTCTATTCTAAAACAACACATTATTTCCTGTCATATTGTTTTCAGCTCAATACCCTAAAAGGTACCGCAAAAATTCCCACTGTTGACCTTGACCAAGAGGTACCAAAAATGCTTTTTTAACCTCTAAAAGGTATGCCGAGCATCCCCGTCCTTCTTATGTCAGAGTCCCCCCCCCCGCCCCGCCCCGCTCCTCCAGGGTTTTTATTTCTGTTTTAGTGAGAGTTTTTTTAATCCAAGATGGTGAACATTTTGAAACGTAATCTCATATAAGCATAATTTGACATGTTTGACATGTGATTATAAGTTTGTATGCTCTCTGTGCCAAATAATCCTGATTACTATTGAGTGAATACTACAAGAGGGGAGTTGCAAAAAGGTCCCCCAGGTCCAAGAACAACAGAAAAAAACCCAGGTGTGGCAAACTTTTCAAGACTACCAGTTATGAGGGTATGAGTGTGACAGCATGTTTGCATGTACAACTAAGCTTACATGTATGGTCTGCAGAACTGACTGCATGGTCTTAAAAACCACGTCGTTTGAAGAATCAAAATGGGAATCAGGAATTTGCTTTCAGAGAATCAAAAAAGAGATAGTTTTGAACAATGTTTAACTACAGAACATTGTTAAGCAAGGAAATTTATAAAGCAAGGAAACAAGGAGCTGGTATTCTGAATTGCTGTATAATTTCAGTTGTATGTAAGCTGTAAAGCAGCGTGAAGGAGTTACCTCCGATATCTTTTCTGTCATTTACGTCCTGACGGATTTTTGACACATAAACTAGACGATGGACAAGTTGTTTCTGGAAAGAAATTAGAGAGATTGTCAAATTTTTGCCACTGTTTTTCCGCAAATATTCCTTAAAATAAGAAAAAGAAAAATACGTTTTTAAGCAAAATCGGGCGAAACCAAACAAAAAGAAGCAATAGTTAGACTGTACCTTGTTTTGGGCACGGGTTCTCTCTAAGATAAGATCAAATAATGACAGTCTTCCTGTGTCATACACCGAGTCTTCCTCTCCACCAGGACTTGCCGCCATCTTTATTTCTCCCGCTTCTCGTCACCTGGGTTTCCATAGTAACTTTGTAAACAAATACCGTCAGTTTAGCCAGCGGTTTCTTTTGAGCCATGCGCATCTGCGTTCTACAGGATATAAATTGCGAACTTCTTCTTGCGAACAACAAAATGTCGTACCGGGATTTGAGAAGTAAGTATTAAATAATCCATTGGTTTTGGCTTCTTTTCTACGTTTAAAAGGTTAGAATTGTTAGACGAGCTATCACTTTAACCAATGCAACCACATTTTTCCTGCAATTTCCCTCGTCTTTTCTTAGACTTCACCGAAATGATGCGAGCCTTAGGCTACCCCAGGCTGATATCCATGGAGAACTTTCGTTCTCCAAACTTCGCTTTGGTTGCTGAAGTCTTGATGTGGCTTGTCAGGAGGTGAAGTATCACTATCATTTAATAACATCATTGGAAACTGCGCTTTAAAAGTGGGGTCCTCAATAATTATCAGTTAAACTGAGATCATCAAGATCTCACATGCATCTTATGCGATAAGTACATGAACATTTATAATCATTGTCCTCTATTTAACATGAAAATTTGCTTGGATATTTGTCCGCTGACATGATCTGTTCCAAGAGGCGAACAGTTCTCTGAGAGGGAAGATCAAGGAAAACTGAGCTTTGAGGAACAGATAATGTCCAGGCATATTTTTAAAGTCAAATGGAGGCTATTGTGTTTATTATTCTTCACATATTTCTGCAGTACTTGAGATCTTTTGAAAATTGGGTAATATTACACAGATATTTCCATATTTAGCTGGGGCCTGTTCAGTTGTGTGACTGTTTAGGCCAAACACAAGTGAGAAACATTTGATGAATTATAAACCTGAATGCTTGACATATGGGTTATTACCCAAGCTTGAGGTCAAGATGGATGGATATTGGCTTCATTCCTTTTTGCGTTTTTATGGAGCGAGACAGAGTCAAGGTCCATAAACACGCAAAAAAAGAATGAGGCGAATATCCAGCCATTTTGACCTCAAGTTTGGTGAACAAAGGATTTATTATATGGAAGAAAAACATTATTTTCTTGCGGGACACACTGGGTAATCCCAAGTGGGTAAGACAGTGCCATCTTGCCAGCTCAGGTAGCCAATCACAGCACAGGATTCAGATCATCTTGCCCACTCATGGAGCTAGCCATATAATAAATGTACATATTGCATGTAGCAGTGTTTTGGTATGATATCTTTGTAGAGTACTATAGCAATCTTCATTTAGGTTGAAGAATATGTACTATACAATCTTTTTTTGAGATCGAAAATTGTTTATATCCCGGTATAGATATGACCCAAATGTTGAATTACCAATGGATGTTGATACTGAACAGGACAGAGTATTGTTCATAAAGTCAGTAGCTCAGTTCATGGTATGTATATTGGTTGTGAAAAATTGAATTTCTGAATGAGAAGGATGCTAACAGGGAGCTTAAGCAAACCACAGTGGCAGTGGCAACAGCAACAAGAATGTCACCAAACGAAAGACATAATGAGCAGAACACCTTCACAGTTTTGACTGTTCATGACTTTTTCTTGGGTGTCCTGAAAACTCAGAGCTCAAACCCCCAAAACTCAGACCCTCTACCAGGGGTTTCATTAAGTTTTCAGCAGGAGGACAACATGTATTCACAGGCGGGCAAATTTTTTGAACTGACCTTTGTTATAAGAAAAACTTTCCTCTCGATGGTCAAACCAGACGGGCAAAACCATCATCTCAGCTGGTCAATTTGCCAGGTGCCCAGCCCTTAATGTAATCCCTGCCCCGGGTGTCACAAAAACTTAGACCTTTGGGATGTCTCGAAAAACTCAGACCCTAAATTTTTAGACCCTTTGGACATCTTGAGTGTCTGGGTGTCTTGTGTATTTAAATGTCTGAGTTTTTGTGACACCCAGGTCTGCATTTTTAAGGGCTCAAGTGTCTGGGTGTCTTGTGTATTTAAATGTCTGAGTTTTCATGACACCCAGAGGGTGTGCGTTTTTAAGGATCTGAGTTTTCAAGACACCCAGAGGGTCTGAGTTTTTAGGGTCCGAGTTTTCGAGACACCCAGAGGGTCAGAGTTTTTCAGTGGTATCCAAGTTTCATGGGCAGATGTTTTGGCCAATTAATGTAGCAAAACTTGACCCTTATGGGAGCATGACCCTGGAGTATCTAAGGCAATTACATGGCAAGCAGGTAGGGTAACACTACCCCTAGGCTGAACCTACATGCACCTCACATGTTAACAAAACAGGGAAATACATTAGAGAAGGGTAACCCTTCTAAGAGGGTGCCTACTCTATGAGGGTCACCCAACAGTATATCTTCGTGTGAATAATGGTCTTAGTAATTCTTGTCTTTCCTGCCTAATCCTTAGTAAACTGTATCTGGGAATGTCTGATTTGATTTCAAAATGTTTTTTGAAGAAGGTGGATACTGCCACTTTACACCAGTTTTACTTCAAGAACAAAGTCAAAGATCACAGAAACTGTATAAAGTTAGTTTTAAAATTTATTGTCTGTTATTAGGCAACTAAGGCACATATTAAACTGAACACTAAGAAGCTGTATGGTGCTGATGGTTATGCCGTCAAGGAGTTACTCAAAGTTACATCTGTTCTGTATAGTGCCATGAAGACTAATGCTGGGAATGAGGTAGACAATTTGAATAGTTTACATGAATAATAAATCAATCCAGAAAGGATCTTGAACTACAGTTAAAATTCTGTTGTAAGATACAAAGTACTTCATCAACCTCATCCAGACAGTAATGCTACACTTACTGGCTATGCATGAGAAATAAGGCCTTGATGCAACTGTTTTCTTGTCAAACTTATTTGAAGTTAAGGTTACAATATACCTTCAGGGGTGTCTCGCGTGCAAGCGATGTACTGCGTAGAGTTTAAGCGGTAGATACCTAAACCACTATATCAAATTAGAGCTTATAGAGCTGGCTATCAAACTATTCCAAGAATTTTGAAATGTAATGGATTGACGAATTTTTCACGACCACTAAATGCAAGCGCCCGAATCACCTCTCGAGAGCTACAAGTCAATGCGATTTTTGTTTTTCACCAATTTCATTTTTTCCTTGGTTTCAGGGCCCGAAGCACTTAAAAAATGTGTCTGCATTTGGCCATATTCAATTGCAGTAAAAAGTTACAGAACATTTTCGAAATAGGATTAAAAAAGTGTAGAGTGATCGTAGAAAAATTGCTCTCGAAGAAAAAATATTTTGAAATTAACAATTTGCAGACATGTTTTTGTAGTTTATATGTTAAACTAGCTACTGTCCAAATTTGAGGGCAATTGAACAAATTCCCTTTGAGTTAAAACTCTTTTAAGTATCTGATTCAAGCAAAAAAAAAATATTCAAGAAAACAGCGTAAGAAAAATCTTCTGCTTTGCAAACAAACTCCGCCCACAAACGCATTCAACTGGGTTCTCAGATACAGCTCCCCTCACTGCGCCAATCAGTGCAGGGAAAGTTTACTACCATTAATGTCCTGGGGCCCGTTTCTCGAAGGTCCCGAAAAGTTTTCGCACCCGAAAAACTTTCTGGGGCTTTCAAGAAACAGGGCCCTGGTGAATAGAATCTCCAAAAAACCCTTGTGTTTTGCAATGCGCTCAAGGTGCTGAAGGCTGAGAGATAACTTTTCTGTAGCTCGGTTTTACTTGAAGCTTGGTCACTCTGGCAAAATGGGGAAGACAAAAAAGGATACAAATGCTAGAGTGGCCGGGTGAAGAAAACAAATAAAAGAAAGTGTGGCGGATCAACTGTACATGGTCAGCTGTGCATGGATAATATTTCAATGGGTCTTAATGAGGCCAAACGATTCGTCATTATCGGATTCATCGGCATCTCTGTCAACATCCCAGTTATTGCTGTCAAGCTCCCAAATTTTTACATAACCTTTCTTTTCTCTTCCCTTGATTTTTTTGCCCACCTTATACGATAGCTGTAGCTTCATCCGCGTGGCAAACTTTCGCATGTTCACTCATTGATGTTTTTTCACTCGTTGTTTGCTGCTTTCACTTTTTCGAATTGGTCCATGTTTTTAATGTGGTCTACCTTTACTTATAACTTAATAGAATTACACCTAGTACCAAAAATGCTTGGTAGTCAGAACAACAAAGCTGATCAACTGATGAGTAGTCAATTTGTGACATCTGTACGGGTAATTCCCGCAAAAATTGTCTCAGTTGATTGCATACGCGTCATAGGGCTGTCAATCAAGATGTAAACTCTTACTTCCGGTGAAAACGTAAAACCGCCATTTCTCCGCGAATATTTAGTCTTTTTCAAAAATTTTTTTTTAGGAATTAGAGATTATTCTTCGACCACTACTTTGACCCAAAAATCCAAATTTGAAGAAAATTGCCGACCTGAAGGTATACTGTAACCTTAATAATAATGGAAACTTATCAAACCCATACTACTGTCTTGATGGAAAGAGGAAATAATATTTTGTATTATGCTTGGCATCAGATGCGAATTAAATTGAGTATTTTAAATTTGACAAATAGATTCTACGTTGCCATGGGTCTGTTCAGTAACAGATCACAGATGACATCAAAATGTGGTAAGAACAAATTTATATCTGAACAGGTGCATGACAACATGGAATCTCTATGTTTTTATAATAAAGAAACAAAGAAATGATGTAATCATCTAAAGTAAGAACCAATCAAAATGCAAGAATAATTTGACTTATTATTTAAAAGTTTTTTCATCATGAGAAAGAAAACAAAGAAATAATTTCTCTGTAAATATTTTCAACTAAAGTTAATCAATGATTCTAATGCTATTGATATGTAATACCAATAACATTTTGATTTATTAATAATAAATTTGAGATTTATTCTTTAGGCAGCTGAGGAGTCTAATGTCAGTTCCCTGACGTTTGATATTTCCTCAAGAGTAAGTATCCCATCTATCCTAACTGAGGTGCAGTAGTGTAATGTGTGTAGAGTGCTGGGTTATTGAGAGATTAATCAGCTTTTAGCCTGGGCTGGGGTCAATTTGATGTATTCTTGTTGTATTACTCTCACAATGCCTCTATCCTTTCTGGAGTATAAATAATATTGTTAGCAGTGAATTGTAAGCAAGGATAACCCAGGGGTTTTATTAATGTTTTTAGCAGTTTTCACAGGTGGGCAAAACTTTTTAAACTGAACTTCTTTATAAGAAAAACGTCCTCTAGATTTTCAAACCAGGCAAGCAAAATCATTTTCACAACCAGTCAATTTACCCACTGCCCAGCCGTTGATGAAACCCCTGATAAGCTGACAAAAAGTACTGAGGATGTTGGCTACTTCTAAGTTTTTTTAAGTATAATTTTATAATATAATAAGCTATGCAGTGATCGATTTAGTCTTGGTCATGAAGGGGGAGTTGATCAAAGTTCTTTTAATAATAATTATTGAAAGATCTTTGATCAACTCATAATATAACAAGACATTACGTATGCATGCTACTGATTCTAAAGGTAACACTTCTGTAATTGATCCTAACTTGTATGTGTCTTTTACTGTAGATGTGTGTCCTGTTACTGAGCAATTTATGTTGTCTTGTGTTTTCTGTATTATTCTTCCAAGATAAGTGATTTAAAAGCATCACGTCAGCTGGCATCAGAGATTACATCAAGAGGAGCGGCACTCTATGACTTACTGGGCAGAGAAGTGGAGTTAAGGGTCAGTCCAGTTTTTAACTTACCACTTAGCTTGAATGCCGTTTCTTCTTCTGGTTCAATTCTTTCATTGCTTGAGAGATATTTGAGAAGTGACCAAAGTGATTTCATACTCATGAGGTGTGTGTGTCGTTGGTTACATGGTTGTTTAGTTCAGTAACGAAATGAGACGCCTACATTCAGAAATTAGTTTTTTCAATAAATAGAGTGACTTGGATATCAGACATTCTTTGAAACTGTTTACTCAGGTAGCAAAAAATAATGAGTTTAATTTCATAACAGGAACTTCGAACCAGTGCAATAGCTAAGCCACTGGAGTTAAATGAACTGGAAAATGGCATCAAGAAGAGTATTATTTCTGTGAAGGTTTGTACACCAATAATGTATGATGAGGATTGTGTAATGACATTAACCCTTGATTTAGACAATAAATATCCTGTATTGTAGGCATGTCATGTGTACAAATAGTTACTGTATAGCTATGTAGCCCTCTGCATGCATTGCATTCCTATAATGCAAGTATGTTGGCCACCTGAGCAGGCAGGATGGAACTATCTTTCCTAGTTGGGATTTCCTACTGCATCCTAGTTGCAAGAAAAATGGTCATGTTCTTGCTATGCCATACAATAAATCTTATATTGACCAAGCTACGGTGAATATTAGTCTAATTCATTTTTGCACTATTGTGGACCTTGTGGACTGCTTCTCAGGTCATAAACATGTGTAGGCTATATACCTATACAAAATAACTTGACTAACAGCCAGTCATCTTGACCTCACTCTTGGTCAATAACCCATACTTATAGGCATGCAAACAGATGGGACTAAATAGTCTCAGGCTGCACTTAACTCAACATTTGTGTACATTGCACACATGTAACTCCTGGCTTGTTTTCTGACACTTGTTCGTAATCATTTAAGAGGACTTAAAGAAAGCCAAACAATATTCGTTGGATCAGCACATTCAGAAAGTGAGTCAAAGTACACTGTACTCAGATATTTTTTAGTGTTCAATTGTAGCTGATGCAAGCTGCAATTTTCTCTCAAAGATATTACAGTTCAGTTCACGTTGTACACTATAATCATAAACTAGTCAATGCTTACAAAGATCAAAACATCCCCTCTGAATGCCTCCAGATATCTTTTTCATATATATGGGAGATGAATTACAGGAAAGTTCACTCTTTTAGACAATATTTCGTAGACTGATCTTTTCATTTTGTTTAGGATGAGATAAAGAAGACCAATCAAATGTTAGACAACATTGCATCTGATGAAGCTAACCTGGAAGCTAAAATAGACAAGAAGAAACAAGAACTGGAGAGGAACCAGAAACGATTGCGAAGCTTGGAAACTGTCAGGTAATTCTTGCAAGATGAACAAGGAAAAGTAACTACTCTGATGTAAAAGTGTACTCTTTGGTGGCAACTCATGCCAGGCATTGAAAAGAGGATCATTATCAATGTAACAACTGTAACTGAACAAAAAAGGGAGACTTAATCCTGCCTGGAGAAGCTACTATACGTAGGTCTATGCCCTTTTTGATGTAATGCAGTCTTTCCTGACCTTGACTGTATAAGCAGTCCTTCTTTTACTTACATGTAATGAGTTGGTCGATCTTCGTCAAGAGATAAGCATGTAGGAAAACGAGAGCAAAAATTGAGGCGACATTGCTAGGGGATGTGTACGTATAGGAAGAAAAGGACGTTTATTTTCCTTTTTGTTCCCATTCCAAAACACTACCATGACTAAAACACAACACTGATCTGCTTCTAAAGTAAACGTCTGTGTTCGAGTCCAATGAGCCATCAGAGAAGTTTGCTAATGATAGTCAGTGAAATAGTAACATGGACCCCATTTCTTTTAGGCCTGCATACATGGACGAGTATGAAAAACTTGAAGAGGAACTCAAAAAAGTTTACGAGGTGATTACATATAGCGGGGATTTTGATTTTCAACTCAATATCTTGCCTTCAGTTTTTGGGATAATGTTTTGCCAGATTTCATTGCTTTACAAAGAGAGCATTAGTGGGCATTATGACAATTAATGAGTGTTGTTTAATTTTTTCTTGAAGACATTTATGGAAAAGCACCGGAATCTTTCCTATCTGGAACAACTACTGGAGGACATAAACAGGGCAGAACAAGACAGATTTGAGGTGAGAAAGTTCAATGTATTAATGCATAATCTTGTTCTTTATCGGTGCGCTTCAGTAGTACCCAGGCGAGTTTGGTCGAGCCATGGTTCTACCAAACAGCAGCCGAGCTAAAATACACATGGAGAGACCAAACGGGCCTAATATGGCGCCTAAGCGTACCAAAAAGGCGCCCTTATAGTAGGTACTAGACAAAAATTGGACCAGAATTCCTGCCATATCAGGTCAAGGGCGGGATATCGGGACAGCATAATACGCTTCCGATTGGATTATGATTATCACGAATTTGGGTACGGTAAATATACTAACAGTTGTCAGTGTAACTGAGTTGTTGTTTTGGTCGTTTAGGAGTCGGAAGCAACACTAAGGAATATGCAAACTGGAGACCGAGACCAAGTGCTTGGAGGTGGAGGTGAACTTGGAGAGCTGGATGATGAGGGTGACGAGGAAGGTGAAATTGTTCTTGAGGCTAACAAGCCACGGCAGTCCAACAGACCTCAAGGTGAGGTGTAGAGTTGTTTACCCTTTCCTTTGTAAGATTTCTTCCTTCTGCTGTTGTTCTTCTCAACATAAATCTTAGCAACGTTTTCAGGCAGCCCTCAAAAGTAATTTCCAAAACCAAGCATAGAAAAACACCTGTAATAAGTTATAAGTCAAGTTTCGTTTTTTCCTTTCAGCTGCTGAAGCCGGTGGTCGAGTGTTTGGTTCCATGGGAGGAGGAGGTCTGGACTCCGATGAGGTCAGTATCATTTGTTTTAGCTTTATTTCCACACCTAGTGAAGGAAAGAGCTGTCGTTTCATGACCAAATCTCCCTAGAAATAGCAGAACAGTTTCCGATTATTCTGAGCTCAGTAAAATCTCGGGACGGGATAGGGGTCGAATAAAATTAAAGTTATTAAATCTCCGACTGAAAGTCGATATACAAAATTTTTTTGCCCTATGATACAACTATCTGCTTAATTTAACCAGTGAAAAATGTTTCTCTGCTTTCTCAGGACGAGAGTGGTTCTCTGTCGTCAGGAGAGAGTGATATTGGCGTTGAGGATGATGACGAGGAGCTGCTAGATGATGACGACATGGATGAAGGCCGGGGTGAAGGACAGGATGACGGATCTCAGGCTAACAGTCTAAATGACAGTGACAATGACTTCTGAGAAAACACAAAGCTGTCCATAACACTGTAAATAATATAGCACTAAATAAAGTCGTGAAACTCAAACAGATATGACATCAGGTTCCTTTTGCTTTATTCGAGCCGTTTTCAAGAGGTTTTTGCTTACAAAGTCTTAAATTAATTAATCCTCCCCCTCTCCCTCTCCCACCGTTATCTTAGACGATCTTCATCCAGCTTACTGGCAGCTGTATCGGTGTGCCACAGATATTGCCTAGTTTCTAGGCCTCAATATTTCGCCGCGGTCAATCGTTTTGAGCCGTTCAATCGACCGTGAAGGCCTGGGAGAAAGCAGAACCACAGACACATACTACCATTAGCATTACTTCTAAGGGGTAACCGGAGACAGTCCAGCTGGGTGCTATTCAGCTAACTCTTAACCAAGTGTAGGTCTCCGTTAGTCGTTATAATAGACTTTTCTGGAAGACTCCGCCCGAAGGGAGTGGAGATTCCGCGAGCCAAACGGTAGAAAAGGGTGGTGAAAACGTCTAGTGAGAACGTCTAGTAAGTATTTGAAAACGGCTCTCTCGAACGAACGGATAAAATGGTCGATTCGTTAGTGGACTGCGAGTAGTCTCTCTTTTGCCCGTAAATCCGCGAGGGGAAAACTCCAAAAGGAAAAGAAAGACTGAGCGAACGAGCTGCGATTAGCGCCAGCACTCAACAGTCCAACACACTGGCGTTCCTCCAGCGGGGATTTTCGAGCAAGAGAGACTACTCTCGAAGTCTACAAGGCTCAGTTTCCAGTCGTAGCTAGCCATAGGTGTATGTTTCGTTGCACCCTGGTGATGAAATCGTTTAGGCGACTGAGACTTGCCACTCCCTCACCTCGAACTCAAAAGAAGAAATGCGAGGCGACAAAGCCAAGACGATAACCGAAGCCAAAGACCTGGCCACGGTTGTTCAAAAGCTGGATACCGCAATGATTCCATTTAGCACCCGGGGCGCTAATCTACTTTTGGTAGTTCAAAGGAGGGCGCCTGAGACGGTTATTACATGAACGGCACTCAACGAGAAGAGCTTACTGGAAAAGGTGGCCGTTATTGGAGGGAGACCGCTAAATAGAATCATTCCTATACACTGGAGAGCCGCGAGATCTTAATTCAAACCAGGGCCTGGAGTAAAAGGAATGGCAAAATAATCGAACATTGCGTGCAGCACCCTTTTCGCGCCATAATATCAGGTTGTCAGTGACGCCTGGAGAACAAAAAGTAAATGAATAAACATGTAATTCAATCTCTATTGTTTGTGTCCTCTAGACCTCACTGCCAAACTGAATTTTAATATATCGAAGTTCAAATATGGCCTGACATTCAGCTGCGTCCACCTCCAGTACGTGGGGTACCGCCCTACATACTCTGGTCAATAAAGTAACTTCATCACAATCTTGTTTTACTTGCCACAATCAATGCGAAAGCGACACGGAAGCCCAAGACGGCATAAAACAGCTATTTGATGCAGACGTTGTGTCGAGTGTAAGCGACTGGAGAGGAGAGCTGAAAGTCAAGCGACAACGTAAAATTGAGATTATAATCCATCAAATATTTTCGCTCGTGCGCGATTGTTTTAAACACGTCACATCAGTGTAAACAATAGCCTCCATTTGATGCAAAAATATAAAACCAGTAACCTCCATTTGGCGCGAGAATATGCTAGGATATTTGTCCTTGGACATTATCTGCTCCTCGAAGCTCAAATTTTTTCCTCGTGCTACGCTCTCGGAAAACCGTTTCTCGGAACAGATAATGTCCGGGAATGTATTCGCGCTAAATGGAGGCTATTGTTTATTTAGTTCCCATCACAAGCAAAATGCACACAATTCTTTCTTAAGCAAAATACAAACATCTTTATTACCTCTTATTCAATCGTTCTTAACAAACAGTACAAGAAAATCAAAATTTCAGCTCATGATGAACTCGGTAGAAAACGTTTATATTCTGTGTGGTTGTTTTGTTTTTACAGTGAAGTTACAGACATTTGACTACACGTTTGTTACAGTAAATTATAATTCTAGCTTACTATACACACTTTTCCTCTTTCGTGTTCCTTTTTACTCACCAAGTTAGCTGCTTACATCATATGGACATGCTAATCTTGAGACACTTTATTAGCCCCCACTTTATCTGGTGATCAGAATCTTATTTCTCCTTGCAAAATTAATACAAGAAACAGTTATTAGGAAACTGATCACCGAGGAGAAAACCTCACACATCAAATCTTCCCATCTTGTATGATAACCGATTTACGGTGGCCAGTTGGGAGGATATGTATGTTGATTTTAGGGTTAGAAGTGTTCGCCCTTCCATTATTTTGCTTTAAGCTAAATGGATTTCTTCAGCACGCAACGTTAGACATTTTACCATTTTCGTACCTCCTCTTGTGCGAACAATATATTCTCAGCAAGTACTTCACTCTTCTGTATGCTTTATCCGTGTACATGTGATTCTCATTTTCTCTAGTTATTTCCTGATTCTCTCACTGTTCTACTTTATGATTATCGTTTTCCTCTTCAGTTGTCTTAAGGCTTATGTGATCATGATTCGTTGTTTCATTTTTGCCGTTTGTAGTCTTTCCTATCGGTCTAGTCGCTGTCTCTTTGTCACTCCTATTCTCTTGCCTTCCCACCACAAGTCCGCCATCTTCCCCCTGTTTCTCCTTATTCCTTCCACCGTCTGTGTCATTTTCCTCCTCACTTCTGCTTTCAAGTTGTTTTTCATCGCTTCCCTTAAACCGTTTTTCTTCTTCACTATCACTTTCATCCCCTTTCAGCTTGTCCTCGGCCTCTTGCTCATCATTTTCCTTATCACTCTCAAGCAACTTCTCCTCCCTCTGATCCCCTTCAATGTCACTGCCATTTCCTCCCAGTTTCTTTTCAATCTTTTCTTCTTGTTCTTCCTCGTCGTCGCTCCCGTTCCCTAGTAGTTTTTCCTCGTCAATTTCCTTCAGCCCTCCCAATGTTTCATCATCACTTTCTTTTCCAACTCCTTCCCTTTCATCCTCGTCCATCCGTTCTGTTTCTTCACTGCCACTGCTTTCACCTTGTAGTTCAGCTTGGTCTGTTCCATGCTCGTCTTTTTCATCATCTGTCGCCGTTTCCTCTTCATGGTTATCGCCATCAGATGACTCATCCTGATTTTCATCTTCCTTGGCCGCCAACCTATCGTTCTCATCATCGTCTTCATCTCCAGTTTTCTCCTCTTTGGATTTTTCCTTTTTGTGTCGTTTGTGCTTCTTGTGTTTCTTTTTACTCTTTCGCTTCTTACCAGAAGACGACTCGTCCTTCTTGTCCTTATCCTTCCTCTTCTTTTTCTCTTTTCCTTCTTTACCCTTCTTTCCTTCTTTCTTTTCACCTTGTTTCTCAGTTTCTTTTCCTTTCTCCTTATCACTCAGCTTTTTCTTGTCCTTCTCCTTTCTCTTCCCTTTCTCTTTCTCTCTACTCGCCTTATCTTCCTTTTTAACTTTTTCTTTCCCAACTTCCAGGAGCTTATCTTTCTCTTCTTCTATGCCAGCAGCTTTCTCTTTTTGCTTTTTACGCTTCTTTTTGTCAGTGCCTTTCTCTTCTTCCTTAAAAACGGCAGTCCCGTCTTTCTGTTCTGTGGAAGGCTGTTCCTCTTTGTGCGATGTTTTCTGTTTCTTGTGCCCTTTACTCTTTTGTTCTTTCTTTCTTTTCTTGTGTTTCCTTCTCTTCTCTTCTGCGGAAGCAGTGCCACTTCGTGACGGAACTGGCGATGGAGATCTTGATTCGTCCCAACCCTCTGGCGTGGGTGAACGCGCGAGACTTGCTGAAGAACGTGAGCGGGAACGTGATCGTGATCGTGAGAAAGATCTCGACCGCGATCGTGATTGGGAACGTGACAATGAGCGTGATGGAGTCAAAGACCGTGAGCGCAAACGTTGACGACTTTTCTGCAGTTCACGGTATTCTGAAAGTTCATCGTCAAAATCGAATTTACCTCCGTCTTTCTTGGGTTCCTTTCTGGGACGTGAGGAAGAAGTGGCTGAAGAATGCTCTCGCTTCTTCTTGGTTCTGTAAAAATGTGAATTTGCATAACATTGGATGAGTGTCGAATCAACAATTAGATTATTCGCTCTCGATTTCTACGAGGCTTTATAGAAATCGACGGCGGATAATCTATTTCTTTTTAGTAGAATTCTAACTAAACTCCCTTCAAATAAGGATTTCCAAGTAGAGTCGAACCTCTCCTTCCAGACATCTCCATACTACTGACACCTAAATATTATGAACAGTTAACCGAGTCCCAGAGAAACAAGAATTCATATAATCTCTTGCTCTATAATGCGGCTACCTCCATAATAATGACACAGACCCGCCTCTTTGGACAGTGTTGTTCTACACGTTAAGTTAGTATTAATCTTCACGCCTCAGGAAAATCGTACGTGGATTGAAGTGTCGTCTGAAAGTTGCTGCTGTTTTCACACCCTTAAATCTTCCGCAAAAGCATCGTAGAAACGAGAAAACGTAGCCAGTTCCTCCGACTAGATTGAAATAAAACACAACAGCCGGCAAGGTGCGACAACTTAAATTAAAATATTGCCACTTGGTAATGTTTAGTTTCATTTACCTTGATTTCAGTTTCTTTTGTATTTTGTAAAACTCTCTCTCGGACATAGGTGGCGTGAGAGACCTTGGTATATCGGACGGGTGGTGGAGTGGGTCGAACATCGGTGGTCCAAAAGGTGGACGGTGCGGAAGTGGTGCCCCCACTAAGGTAGGGACAGGTGGCATTCGAGGAATAGCTGGCCTGGGTGCTACTGCATGCATGCCTCCAATCGAGGCAGGCACATAATTGGGTACCTTCATGGGTGGACGTGGGTGAGGTGGGCCACCCATACCTGGCCTGACAGCTGGGACACGAGGCACGTGTTCTGGGGGCAGTCCGTGAGGAATAATGGGTTCAGGTATCCGAGGTGGACCCCTGCAAGAGGAAATCACCAAGTTCAAGTCAACATCAAAGATATATGCTTGACATAGCCTTATGCTTCATTTCTAAACTTATGTCTTCACCAGTGAAGCTCAGTAGACCTTTTTAGCGTGGGCGGTTTTGTTTCCTCATTACAAACCACATGATATTCTCTAGAGAATTGTTCTTTTATTCATTTAAAAATGATTCATTCTGGTAAAGGCAGCTATCTGAAAATCTGAAAGCAAGAATTCTCAAAAGTATCATCACATAGTCTGAAATGGGGCAACAAACCGCCCAAGCTAAAATGGTCTATTAATGAGAAAGCCTTTATCGGCTTCAAAACTGATCTTTACAGGTGGTCATAAGTTTTGAAATACTTTACCTTGGAAGGAAATCACCTTGTCTTCTGCGAGGATCAAATGGTGCACCACCCTGATGTAGTCCAGCAGCTGAATCAAACAAAAAAATCCTTGGATTTCACTTCTATAATGTTAAGTGGCTACATAAGCAATAGACCACAAGTTTTTATGGTTTATAGGCTGATAAACCGCGCGGGATGTTGGAAGAACACGAGAAGAATGCGGCTCGTGATTTACGAATTCTTCGAGTGTTCTTCCAACATCCCAAATGGTTTCTCATGCCTCTAAACCATAGAAACTTGTGGTCTATTGCTTTTATATAATAATTCAGAAGACACGCAAAATTTCCATGAGTTTACTGGCACAATAAACAATAACTGGTTGACCAATCAGAGCACGTGCATTCATTTGATTATTATATAAAAATTATTAACAATGCTTTGTGTTAGAAAACACTGCCGGGCAACAAACCTAGTACAACCATGATGGTTTGATTGAACAGAACAGCACTAAAAATCTGACAAGAGTCATCAGTAGGAGTATTAATGGCAATAACACAAGAGGATAACAGAATGGACAAACTTAAAAAATACAAAGCTTATAAATGTCTTAAGTTAGGCTTCAATTCAGTCCTTTGAAATTAGGCAATGATCTTCTTGCAACTTGGATTATTGCTCTATAGCAAGCAGTCCTGACTTTTAGTAAGTTCTATTAAGTATTTGTCTTGGGTAGGGTGTACCAATTTGTAGCCTTACACTGCTCTACCACATGTATGCATTGCCGACCTGTTTAATTCTTCACTACTATTGTACCTTGTTGTGGTGGACCATCACGATGATGGACTCTGATTTGTTGTGGCTGACTTATCACTTGTTTGACAGGCTGTGTCAAAATAAATGGCATAATTTATTTTATTATAAATTTTTAATGATAACCTAAATATAAAACAGCACAAAAATAAATAAACATTCTTCAGGCCTCTTTTGATAATTACCATGTCTCAAGAGGAGGTTTTCTCTGCTAGGGTACGGAGTGACTGTTTATCTGCACTCACCTTTGGGGAACTTTCTTTTGTCTTGTTATCTGCATCATTAATTTGTTTGACTGCTGAAAAAGATCAAACCTTATTCAACATAATACCCAAAGAAACAATGTTTTTACCTTTTGTACTACAAATAAATTCCATTGGAAGACCAAAGGTATAAAATAATAACTTTGAAACTACCTTTACTTTCAGGTGGTTTACTGTCCGACACAACATTTTCACTGGCACTGCAAAAAAACAGAAACAGACTCTCTAACACTTTCATACCTTAACCTTTGTCTACCTGTGACTAATGGCTAACAAAAAAGTGCAACCATGTAATTTCACACAAGAAGCAAGACGGCCTACATGTAAAACACACCGTCAAAGATGAAAGAAAATTTCTGTCAAATTGAGTTGTCCTTTAGTTAACGGATTTGACTGTTAAACCCTGAAAAACTCTCTACAGAAGATTCTATAAGGAGGTTGAGTTTCACCCTGTGGTACTCCTTTTTGTGCCACAAATCTGTCTCTGCAGATTGACACCACTGGGGGACAAACCTGAAAAGTCCAGACATAGCTGCTTTACATACTACTAATAATTGTTGTCCATTTACCTTTCAGTTGTATCCACTGCTGCTGACTGAAGTTGTTTTACCTCAGAGCTGTTAGCTACAGTAACTGATGTTGCTGATGTACTTTTTGTTACCACAGCCTGGCTTGGAAAGGGGCTGGCTGGTCTGGCATTTTTGAAAGTATTCACAGCCTTTGCAAGGAAAGAACACAATGCAGTTTAGACTCAAGGCACCACTGTATGAAACCATTTATCCTGGTAACATAACATACACTCCTCTTTAATAAGAGTCAAACAGAATTTGGTACTTGTGCCCATCAGTGAGCAAAGAGTGCATTATGCCGAACAAATTACTTTGTTTGCAGCTCATCTGAAAGATTGTGGAATGATTATGGCCACTGATTGATGAAAATAAGTCACATGATACATGTTAGCTATAACTTAATGCCAAACCTCAAATAAATACTGGTACCTAGTATAAATGTCCAGGGCATTTATTTAAAACTCAACCTCGTGCATCTGGCATTTATTTGAAACCAGCATTTACTTGGGACATGACATTTAATCAAGACAATACAGTACTTCACTATTAGGAGAGGAATTAAAAACGAGCAATAAATAAAAAAAAGACCAAGAAAAATAGTCCTTCACCTGTCTAAGCTGCTTGTTGATTACCAATGAATCGGGTGAAACATTTTCTGCACCACAAGATGGACATTCTTGCTCATTCTCCAAAAGATAGTTTCTAATACCTAACAAAAGAAAGCACAGTACCAATTAACACTAGACTAAGTGCTCTTAGTTCTGCCCACAAACTGTAACACCTGTAATGATTGTCGCAAGTATTTAAGATAAACACAGTATATACTGTAACACAAAGTAAAGAAGGCCAGTTGGCTAAGTGCCAACATGACTTTTATCTTTAACTATATTTTTGTGTGTAATGAGTGTACATGAGTGATTCACTTTATCTCATTCAGGGCCTTAAACAAAAGGCACAATAAATGTTGTATAATTTGTTTATTTAAGTTCAAAGTTTATATTGAAAAGCAAATTCAACAGGAAGGGTGAAAGCTCATTTAACTTTCAGTCTGGGGCTTTGAGAGATAAGGACTGGCCTTTACTAGGAGAGGGCCTTCCCGAAGCTGGACAAAATGAAACTAGAGAAAAGAGTAAAAGAATAAAAATCGTATTGAAAAAACGAGACATGTGAAAAACAGTTCAACTTACAATCATCACAATAGCTTGTACCACAGCAAGGAATAAGCACTGCATCTGTCAGTAAATTGTTACAAGAGGGGCACCTAAGTTCTGAAGGAACTTTCTTGTTACCCGTCTCAGCTGAAGGAACTTTCTTATTAGCAGGTTCCGTGCCTTTTTCTTTAGGTTTGGAATCCTCGCTGCAACGGCATTGATCCAAACTGTTACTCAAGATGCTTTGATACTCATAACATAATATTACAAGAATTTTCTAAACTTAACAATAAAAAGTGAAAATATTACATCCTTGGTGAAATATATCTTCTTGAAATTATTTGTGAATTTAACTTACACCTACTTACCCTTGAGTTGATGGTGAAGACCTGTTTGTAGGCGATGACCTGTCCTCTAATGTGCCAAGAAAAGTGCGAGGAATACCAGTGGTGCGTTTCATCTTTGGAACATCAAATCTAACATCCTATTAAAATTTGCACATAATGTTAAGTTACTGCAATTATTATCATAAATAGTCATAAATAGGTAGAGTGTTTTTCAGCTTAGTGTCATAAAACCGTAAATATCAAAATAATCACCAACAGAGACAATCCAGTAAACCAATCAAACCTTGAAAACATGTAGACAGCATAAAACACTGGAAAACATGTGCAAAGGAGACACCACTGATTCTGGTTTAACTACTGACTGGATGACAAAGTGGCACAAGACATTTAAACTGATTGGTTGAGGCAGCGATGCTAAACCAAAGCAAATGCAAAATAGTTTCCACACTCAAGTGAAAACCAATGATTTTCAAAAAGGCCTTCTGAATCTGACCACGGTGGCACGGAGAAAAAACACTACCCTGCAGAACACATTCACATTCATATAATTCAAGTGTAAGCTTTCCTCCACTCACCCCATTAGTGGGACAGTTTCTAATGAAGTGTCCTGGTTTACCACATCTAAAACACACATAGCTCTGAGATAGAGGCACACCTGGTGCATAAGGTCGACGCCCTCTCACATATCTGTCAAAATAAAAGTCAGAGATTTTCCAACATTCAGAATATTACTAAATGTACAAGTGAAGAAAACAGCACCACGCATTGTTTTGAAAAAGAACCAAAGAAAATGAAAGTATGTTCAACAGGTTTACTTATCTTCCCTAAACATTTATGTAACAATGTACTCTCTTATAATGTTATTATCAATAATACTCAGATGCCTGTTTATGTTTTGCATGAGCATTTCCTTTCATGTAATGACCACGTATTCTCAAAGTTTGGAGTGGAGAAAATATAGAAGGTCAAAGCTGGGGAAGAGGGGGGATGGCATCTAGTCTATTTTATCAGATGCCCACTACCCAGCAGGGTCCTTTGGTTGGTGTCACGTGTGTGTTGACTCACTGTGAAGGGTCCCAATCCTCTCCAGATTGTTTCATCATGGCCTTTAACTTGTCCTCCTCGGATGCATCGGCATTAGCCAAATCTGCCACCTAGGAAGTAAGGGCAACAGTCTACACCATATGACAAATACCCTGACCCTGACACATGACTCCAAACAAGAGTTTGATATTTTGAAAGGAGAACAAACTAAAGATATGTGAAAATGAAAATTAATACCATAAATCCTCCAATTAAAGTCCAGAGGGGTTATTTCAAATTTAGGATAAGTCAGGGGGGGGGGGTGTGCTTATTAAATAGTCAATCTTATTTTCTCCCAACAGGGCATGGTATGAACTCCTACAATCCGTCTAATACCTATAGTTAGCTGTGATTAGCATGATTTTACCTTGCTCAGCTTGTTGGATTTTATAACTTGATAATCTTGGAAACCACTCTTGGTGAACAGACGTGAAAAGGAACAACCATCAATAAGAGACAATTCAACTACAAGCATCAGTCATTACATACAACCCTGTGCTCTTACAAAACAAAGAGTTAGTAATTGAAAAAATAAAATCTTGTATTTTCCAATAAACCAATTTACTCCATAAATTCAACATTCTATTATCCTATCCACTTGAATTTCTGCTAGCTTAACATTCTTCTAAAGCTTGCTGTGATGTTTTAACTCCTTGTAGCTGGAAACAGCTAAAGCATGTCTCCTATTTTTCTCATAATTTTACCTTTTTTTGCCAAATTTTGCAACATTTCATAAATCACCAGTCCCCCACATGATTTTATGACAAATCCATGTGCTTGTAATCTTTACAATTAAAATGCATTTTGACTTTGTTTCAATACTGACCAAAACAAAGCAGAAACGTAATGTACTTTTTAATAAGGTGACTATAGTAACCCTACACAAAGGATGCCCTAAAAGGGGGTTGTGATTGCTCAAATGGATTAAGACAAAACATCAGGGCAATTTCCTTTCCAAAGAAGAGTCTGTCTAAAGCCTGCTATCCATATGAACCTGGGCAAATGAAGAGCTTGTATACTTTGCTTTGGGCCAATTTATGTTGGCAAATGCATGCATTGTTATGAATGACAAATTTTTGATGTTTGATCCTGTGATCATCTACAGTGCACTGCAGTTGTCTGAAATAGTATGGAAACCTGGCTTACAGCTGTAAAGTCTGGTTTTCACTAGCGACGCAAGGACAAGAGCAAGCACAGATGCAAACACAAAATTCTTATTTCACTGTTAAAAATGCCTTGACGCAGGCATAAGCACAAGTGCAAGCACAAGCACAAGAATCAGGTTTTTCCTTTTTCTTGTGTTTGTGCTGATGCTCACGTTTGCACTGCAACAAGTAAAACCAAAATACCACTCAGGCATAACACAAGCACGAAGATATTTCCCACACATGGTTCTGTTTGGCCAATGAAAACACTGGATCTAGATTACCTTGCACCTGATCAGTTTTCCAAAATGGCGGACGGTTCAGATGATTTTGCTTGTGCTTGTGCTTGCGCTTGTGCTTACAGGCTTAACCTACATTCCATATTGTTTAAGTAATGCAACATTGATCTTCAGTATTTTTCCTGTCCTACACGTCAGTTGTCATGTCATTTACCAGTAGACGTTTCATTAGCGCACTGCATGCAACACAGTTTTACCCACAAAATCCAAGTGGATTGTATGATGGTAAATGTGTGTATGCAATTGTATGGAAACCAGTTATACAGTTGTAACCTCCATTCCATTCTGTTTGTGTCATGCAATTATTTTATCTGATGCTAACTGTCATATGTTTCTAAAACCTGTTTCATTTTCGTACAATATTTTGTCCTGTCTTACACAACCATTGTTGCGCCATAGACTTGTCGTAAGTTATTGCATCACTGACACATCACTCCATATGACTGTGTTTTTGCTTTTTTTGAAATGATATGCGGCCATGCACACTTGTTCCCGTTTGATGTACAACTCAGTTTGTACCCACTGAATGATCTCCAGTCTTTCTTATCCTGGTTAGAAAGGAGATATAGCAATGTGGCACAGCCTCAGCTTTGCAGTCAAAACAGCTAAAGGGTTCTGCTTTAAAGAGACAATTTATAAGTTCTATTAATCCAGGACAATAATCAATGCTTTCATTCAAACTTTGACTGTTCAATTGCATATTGAGCATCATCAAGCAATGGTTGAATGAACTTGTTATTCACCTCACAATTTGAAATTTTGGGACAAATAATACAGTCTGCTGCTCTAGTGTACCCAGTTAACATGTGATAACCTTATCATTTAAGCAGAGTCCTTCAGCTATTTTAACGGTAATGTTCAGAGTGGGTCAGCTTGCAAGGCAACCCTGGATAAAGACTAGATTTAATAAGGAAACCTCATCTCCTCTTTGCACATGGCAAATTTGGTATCATAGAATAGTGCTTGCCAGAAGAGTTGATCAACGAAACCTTGGACTTGGATACATCTTTGTGGTACTATCAGCCCCTTCCAGTGTAATAAGCTGTCTTCAACTGTTCACATGCACAAGGTTACTTGCATGATCATGGGAGTTCAAAGAACTTGAATGTACATGCTAAACAGAAAGGGGCTGTGTTGAGGAAGGAAATTCCTTGTTCTTCTAGAAAGTTTCCATACTTTCTGCCATGCAATTATTTAGAGGTGTTACAATGACAGTGTTAGTGGAACATCAGAATCTCCATTATCTCTCTTCCTGCCAGTAGCTGTGTAAGGCCATAACATTAGATATTCCAGATTTCCTATGAATTTCCATATCTGTACATATAAGCACCTTCATATATTGCTGTTGGTAAGCTCTTCTTTGAGCACAAACAGAGATGAGCCATTGTCCTGGGCTATCATAGATGATCAGCTTTGCCACAGTTTTAGTGCTGTAATCCATACTATAATAATTCTGGCAACTTCTCCACACATCACTTAATGAGAAGATCAAATAGGGTGCCCCAAATAATCAAAGGTGCAAATATCCAACTTGGAAATGGATAAAGACATTTATTGCAAGGAAACATTCTTGAAAAGGGAATGTATCTTTCCATATTTGCGACTGTCCTTTGAGACAATGTGACAAGAACAAAGTTCTGATTTCTTGCCCAGTGAAACTGGGAATGTGTAAAGTTCTGACACATAGACTGAAGAAGAGTTCTTTGACTGAAGTGTCCATTTGCATATATAACTTTTAATATCTACACTCAAAATCAAAACTCTTTCAAGTGTAAAATATATTTATTACTGTCAAGGCAAAGCTAAAAGAGAGGCAATGCATTTAGTACATTCCCTAGCTTCACAACAAAAAGCCTTCATTAACTTACAGTGTAGTTCACCCCCTTTAAAACATCTTAGACAATTTTATACATATATCTGAGAACCAGACACTCTTAGTACACCTTAAAAGCAGGATTGCTTCAAATTCAAAACTCCCACCCCATGTGTGATCATTTGTCCACCTAAACTCAGGGATACATCACTAAAAACAGTGTATTAAAAAAAGCTTAGCAACTGAACTACTTGTACACTTAATATACAGTACTTGTTTAAAATGAAGACTGTGAGAATCATCTGGCAAAAGAAGCAACGAACTTGGTATTCTTAGTATACAGAATACTCAATGCCAGCAATTTAAAGCATGGTTTTCAAATGTCAGGAAAATCCCAGACAATTTAAATTTTGTTTCCTAGCCATCCCAGATATCCCAAGCTGGTGAAAACATGATGACCCTATAAATCTGTGATCTTTTGGGATATTCTGTGATTTACAGATAACAATAATAGCTTCTAGAACATTTGTCCTAGATATCTGCAACAGCCCACAATCACCATGATGAAAACAAACATTATATGATGACCTGAGTTCTCTGTAATACCATATTAGCATGTATATAGGTTGCACTCATGTATAACCCTATGTTTCTTGGAAAAATACGACTTCAAGCATTTTCAAAGGAGCATGCAGCTTGGCCAAGTTTATTCAAAGAATGCAAAGTATAGCAATACAATTTCTAAATTTTATCCATCAATTTAAATACTTTTGATTTATACCACATGTTAGCTGCATCCAATTTTACATGCATCTTTTTGAAAAATAGGTGCAATCTATAGACAAAGAAATATGGTATGTTAGCTTGGTACAGTGCCATACTTTTATGCTTGATTTAAATTTCCCAAGAAGCTTAAAATTAAAATGTGTTCTCCATAGCACAAGAGAAAGGACCATCAGGAAAAATTAATGCCTGATCATCTGGGATTTTCTTGAAACATGTGAAAATCAGCCTTAAAGGAGCACCGTCATCAGTTATTTGCTTAAAACTGCCACAAAATGAGGAATTCATTTTTTTCAGTTCACAGGATTTAACAACTCTAAATGGTCACAGAAAGCCTTTCCTTTAAGTTGCAAAACAATGAACCTGATAGATCTGAACTCAAAAGCTACTAGACCAAGTGTGATGTTTTCGAGTCCGTTTACAACTATTATGGGAACTACTTTCCATCCTCAATAACATGAAAACAAACTCTCCCTTTCTAATTTTGGAGTTTTTCTGCAATCCAGGCATATTTTTGTACTTATTGAAGTTGTGCTTTAAAGAAAAGACAGTGTTCCTTTAAAATTGTGTGACCATATTATCATAAATCAATACAAGCTACAATTTACAATTACTGTTTTAAAAGAGATAGCACAGGTTTAATTTGATTACAAAATTATTCTTCAACCATGTACATACTGTTTTCTGCTCTCCACTTGAAAAAGGAGATGATCTTTCCCTGGAGAGTAAAATTGACATTCCATTGTAAGATGATGCATTTGTTAACTCAAAACTTTACCAAACTGAGCTACCAGTTTCTCTTGATTAATCAAGTTTGTATTGCCATGCTGGCAATTGAAATGCCAATTGCAACATTTCAAATGCCTATTGCCACTCTTTATTTGGCAAGAAGATTAACTGAGTCCAATAGTTGGGCAAAACACTGTACACTATACAAATTCCATGCTGTAGTGTTTCTAAGTTACACAACAAAATTTTGGTTGTATAAATTTTATACTGCAGTTTTACCATTCATATGAATGGAAGTGATATGGTTGACATGTTTAGAGGCTGTCAATCCTTTTTGTGACTGTACAGTAACTGAAACACTGGCAATATTGAAAGTAAATACATTTACACAGATCAAGCGTCATATGGCATCATTTGGAGACATTCATTAATTTGAAGATGATATAATATAATTTATACACATTTTAATGAACTAGTCAAAAGGCTTCTTCCTTTTGACTGGAAAGGATACTACAGGATAATAAATTTTGATATAACAATTATTGTTGTCACTATTACTTGAAGAAATATACCGAGTCCAGGACACCACTTCATGAACCAGGGAGAAATGCTACATTACAAGAAGTGTCAGAACTTACGCTGCCAGTTGTGCTTTGCTCTTTGGTCCAACAGGAATGCGGCGCACTACCACAGAGGAATTCTTTGGTATCATTGTCATCTCATCTTTATACTCTACCAGAAGGATAAATAAATACACCATCAATGACTTGACAACTTTGACTAAGATTATCTAGCAATGTATTAGGTTGTGATTACTGAGCAAACAGATGGAACCAAGCAAGAATTTCATCATGAGGTAGCTAACAGCAAATTGGCCAGTCGTGCTCAAAATTTTCACTAGCAGCTTTCACAATATTACCAACTGCTAAATTTCTGATTGCTATGTCCATGTGCCTGCCCTTAAATAAGCTACTGTATGATCTTCTCAAGATTTTAATCATCAAAGCCTTTGAACTAAATATGTGTATCAGGAGGGGTTAAACCCCCAAAAAATACTCTGTGGGAGGAGTATGGATATTTTCTGGAACAACACAATCTGAGAAAATGCCTTGTGTTGCGTCATTACTACTACTACATGTGTTTCATGTAAGGGAAATTTATTTGATTTTGCTAAGCAAGTCAGCTTGCTTCTATCAGCTTGCCCAAGAACACAAAATTTCATTTTCCTTGCCTACACAGCTGTAGATAGAACATCTGGACTGGTAAAATATACTGGTTAAAATATACTGTCAACAAGCACAGAGGTATTAAAAAATTGCTTCTTTCCCAGCCATTCTAACTTGAAATGGTTAGTAACTGTTGGGCCATGTTCTACTGGGTAATTTTCGACTAATCGGTTGGCTTGGTCTACTCCTTCCTTTTCAGATGAGTTCAGAAAACTTATATAAGAACTGTAATTTCAACATTTTTTTTTCTTTTGGCAAACTTCAACCAAATCAACCATACTTGAATCATGTTTGATATTGGTTGGAAAAGTTTACCACTAGCTGAACTGAAAACGAGAAAACTCAATCAACCTGATAAACCTGATCAACGTTAACCGTTTGATCTCAATACATCATCAAACTTAATAAAACATAGGCTAAAACAGCTTACAGGCCACCTCATGTCACTTTCAAACGGAACGACGCAAGTCTTCACACAAATTGACCACTTTTTTTGTAACCAACTACATGTCGAACCACACAGTTTTAACGGATGATTACTAAACGAAAAAGACAACGTGTACAAAGAACACCTCACCTTCCTTAGTTTGGGCATTTGTAACTTCCAAGTCGAAGTCGGAATTTTTTCCGAACTTCTTCTGAGTAATAATAGACCGCTTGAGGTCGGCGAGCGAGATAGAAAGCCCGTCGAATGTAATTGTGTCATATTCTAGAGCACTTCGAAACTTGTAGTGAATACAAGACATTAGGATAATATCTAAATTCAAGGTGAAAACGAAACGACGAGCCAAATCGCTAACACTTCGTCACGTCGACGACAAGGACTCCGAGTCAGCTAGACATTTTTGTACACTTAAAAAAAACAAAACCTGTCTAATTTCACAACAAAAACGAAGCGAGAAAGAAAAAGAAACAAAGAAAACTATAGCACCATTAATACACTCTAAAAACCGTAAACTAACTAAAGATGAACCCGCTTGCGACCGGAAAATCCAGACGTACTGAGAGCACGAGACGAAACAATCCCACTCCGCAAGGCTCCTTGGGAATATTTTACTCCGATGATAACGAGGGATGACGAAACTTCCTCGATAAATTGTCGGAAGATGTTCGGTAAGGCTTAATGATCCCGCGTAAATCCCGCGGGTTTCATTCACAAATATTAGGGCGAGAGTTGTCATGCACTGACCCAGGGCGGAAAAAAGGCCTGATTACTCCCCGTGGACAGTTAATTCTTTGAAAGTGGCCCATCGTCATCTCTTCTAAACTCTTTGTTGTACTCATTCATAGGCATTCTACTCAAGCATTCCCTGGCCAAGGAAGAACAAGAGAAGTGCCTGCCAACAAGGACAATGTTCGCAATTTGCATAAGACAGAGCATCTCAAGAGCACGTAATATTTTGTGCTCTAAATCATTACATCGGACAAGAACTGCTTCAGTTTCAAGTCACATAAAGCAAGAACCTACGTCGACAAGGATAGGAGCCACAAAATTACTCCTTGTTTTGGCTCCAAGTATCTACATTGGTGGATTGTTGGGAAAAAATTTAGCCGAATTTTTAGACGAGTGGAGTATTTTCTATCCCGAATGTGACGACGATGAAGATGACTGATCGAAAACACGCTGAGAAAATCACAGGCAAGAGGTTCTGATTTCTGTGGTCAAACTTCAACCATACATAATTATAAGTTTAAGTTATTACATTTGAATACTGAGGTACTCGGTCAGTCTTTATTTTTTTAATTAATTTATCTATATTGAACTTTCACGCTTCATTTTCCCCGCTTCACTGCTTTTGTTTTATTTTGTTTACTATGCAAACTACGAACCCAATAAAACACTTGATTCTTCCAGCTGTTGATTTCATTCGAATTCAAATGCAAAAAAAGCATATACATAATTCAGGAATTACAAATAATTAAATTAAAAATATATACAATTATATATTTAGAAAAAAAACTCATAGTTACACTAGGTCAGTGTTAAATGTGCAGGGGTAGACGTAGACATCTCTTTAGGTTCTTAGAGGGAAATCTTTGTTTACAATATTTGCCTCAATTTGGCTACAAAAATGTCAGTGCTGGGTATTGGAGGGGCAAAGTACAATATTATAACCGTCCCAGGGAATTTGAGCCCGGTGTATTGAATACTACTTGTGTGAATTATGGGGTAAAAAACACTACAAAGAATGTATGGGCTCATTAGTGCTTTTCTGCTACCCAGAGATTTTGCAGTATTTGATAGCCAATTTTTCCTTGGAAGTTACCCTCAAAGAGCCAGAAATTGCTTCAATTTCTAAGTTTCACAGAGTCAATTCATTATTTTTCATAATGCCTTTTCTGTACGAAAGCTAATATGCTAAATATTTTTAAAGAAAACTGTTAAAAATGACATCAGCAATGATGGATCTCTCTGTAAGCTGACCAAGAAAATACAGAGGTACAAAACACTAATAATTTTTGCACCTGGGTAGGGAAACCCTCTCAGACGACCAATTGGGGTGACACACACCCTTTGGGCTTTTTAGGTAAGGTACTCCTCCCTCCTCTACAGGGTGCAGAAACCAGGGCATAGCTAAGGGGGTCTGGGGTGCCCATGACCCCCCTTTTGTAAGCGTTTTTAAGCAAACAACCTACAACAGTTGGCGAAAAACGACATGACAATCTGGTGAGTACCCTCACTTTGACAGTGTGACACCCCTTTGAAAAATCCTGGCTACACCCCTGAGAAACTATGGGGATATCACTACAGTGAATTATATAATTTATGGGGGATTCCAGGGAGCTTACAACTGCACAGTATAGGAATTTCCAAATCCCTGAGGAGACTAAATTGAATCACTTGAACATCCCACTTCTTAGGAAAGTTTTTTGTTGTTTACTTTTTTCCCGTTTTCCCGAGTTCCATTCATGCAAAAAGCTTAACTACCATCATTAACTCTGCTTCAATTTACATCACAACTGGTAGTAACAAACTCTCACAGACCTGACCATTTTATAACTACTCCTGAATGTAACTAAGTAAATATAAAACATTTATTTGTAATAATATTATATTTGTCTTCTCTTACAGGACATGCTTGTGATGTCAAGTTTTACTATTTTTAATTAATAAAATTGTAGCTTAACGTTTTTACGTACTGAATGAAATTAATTTCAAATAGAAAAATACTTTTTTTGAGAAAGAATAGTTTACTATGATTAATTTTTGAAGGTATCAGATCATTTTAAAAACCTGGTTTAAATGTAAGTTTTTTCCTTCTTATTTCCAGGTAGCTTATCTGTTGTAACTGATAAATGCAAATGTTTTATATATGTTGAATTGTTAGTTTTACTTTTGAAAGTATTGTTAAAAATGGCAAAATTAATTTGTTTTCTGTATTATAACAAGGAAGAATCTTGCCATTATTGTGTTCTGCTTCTGGAATGTTTTCGTGTCTATTACTTTTTATACATACTCATCAGAAAGGACCTGGTTAAAGAGAAGTTGGTTTTAAAAACTCTGGATTTTTAGCAGATATTAGGACGTGAAGTGAGTTACTAGGTTTAGTGAGAAGATGTTAAGATGGTTTCCAGGCTAATTAAATATGGCCATTTGTTTAGGTGGTTTTAAGTTCCACTAGTTTGTCTTCTATATAGATATAAAGAGTAGGGGGAGAGGGGGGGGGGGCACTCGACCCATCTTTGAGTATAGGGGTGCCACTGGGGGTTTGAAATCCTGACCCTTTTTAAGACAAAACTACTCTAAAAACCTACCCTGTGTAAGACGACACCTCTTATTTTAAGACTCTGTTTGGGACCAGTGACAAAATATACAGTCACTCTCTTCTTTTACCATTCACGATCTATTCTGCCAATATGCACTTGTCATCAATCTGATTTAGGCTCCAACCCTGTTTAGGACAGAGGCAAGTAAAATAGGCCATTTTCGTATTCTTGGTACTGAACTGGAACTAGCTTGCAATGGAGGTTCATGCAGGATATATCATTAAAAAGACTCCCTGCATTAGCCTCAGTTGCAAGCTGGTTCCAGTCCTATACCGAGAATACAAAAATGGTCTATTGTATGTGCTGATCAGGACAGCGAGGCCAGAAAACCATACCCTGTCTAGCGGCATGTCCCTGTGTAGACCAAAATAAGGGAATACCACTCCCTGAGATATAGAGGACAGAGCAGTGGAACTACCACTTTAATGTCCATATAACAGACCCCCTAGGATATAGAAGACAGAGCAGTGTCTGGTGCATAGAGCAGTGGAACTCGCAGCTAAATGGCCATAAAACAACCCCCTCCCACCACTCCTCCCCTTGGGATATAAAGGGCAGAGTAGTGGAACTAAACACCACCAACCTGGCAATAAAATGACCCCTCCCCCACCTCCCTTTGGGATAGAGAGGAAAGAGCAGTGGAACTACCACCTAAATGGCCATGAAACAACCCTTCCTACCACTCCTCACCTTGGGATGTAGAAGGCAGAGTATTGGAACTAAGCACCACCAACATGGCCATAAAATGACCCCCCCTCCTCCTATCCTTGGGATATAGAGGACAGAGTAGTGGAAGTAAACACCACCAACATAGTCCATGGGCCAGGACCCTGGAAAGAGCCATTTGGTACCAAAACGAGGGACAAATTCTCACACTTATTTTTAACAACATTGATTCCTCTAGGTTATTTTGGTGTATGATAACCATGCCAAATGAGTAGCTTTACTAGGATTATCACGTGATTAAATGACGTCACACGGTTTGGCTGAATAAGCAGAATTGATAAAAAGATGCCTAATAACAATTAAATGCAAACGTGGAAATGTTACATACATCGATTTTTGGTTATCACAAACTTCAAACGCAGTTTTCAGTCCTAATTCCAATAACTTATATATGACTTATAGGTATTATCCCTGAATTGTTTCCATGGCAACAGTTGTCAAATTATAAATATGAACAATAAGACAGAAAATGTGAAAAAAAAGAAAGTGCTCGTGTAAATTGCATTGGTTACTTTCGAACGCTCGTTCTAAACTACATTGACTCCTCTTGCTTAGTTGGGTATATGATAACCATGTCAAATGAGTAGCTATACCAGGCTTATCACGTGATCAATTGCAAATGACACGTTTGGGCTGAACAGATAGAACTGGTACAAATCTGATTACTCTGGTCAAATACAAGCAAATGCAAATACAGTCATGTTACATACACTGGCTTTTAGTTATTGAAAATCGCAAACGTTTTCAGAGCTTATGTCAACAACTTATTTTTAACTTAAAGAAATTGTTCCTGGATGGTTTCCATGGCTAAACTTGCCAAATGCTAAATATGAATAATTATTCAGGATATAAGAAACTGCTTGTACATGTGTTACACTAAGAATTAAAGTTAGATTTCTTCGTCTTCTTCGCTGTCATCTGAGACAAACTCCTCAATAGAATCTTCATATCTGTTGTCACAGTCTACTAGCTTGCACACATCCGTGCACTTCAAACCATTTGCCAGGCAACTGCAGGTAGGAAGTTGGCATGACCTTGTACAGGAGCAAGACAGTAGTTCTAGCATGGCTGTAGGGGCTGGGTCACCGCTCATCCAGTCAATGGCAAAGTTATCACCGTCTTCGCGCCAGCCAAAACCAATGGGGGTCGTGTCCCTTGGCAGCTTTGTTGACTTCGCCTCCAAATGGCTGCTTGGAAGTTTGTGTGAGACGTATGCTTGAACAAGCAGTCAACACAAGGTGGTAATTGGGTGGAGTCAATGTTACCCTTCTTGGCACAGAATAACCTGTACCTCAGCTTATTAATGTTATCAGTTCCTGGTTGAGAGCAGTACAGCTTACATGTAAACTCTTGAAGGCTCTGAAAAAGCATATCTGATAGAACCCATTCCATCCCCATCTTGGTAAGATGTCTGTTACTTGACAAGTCGTAGGGCTGTTATCTTATCCCTACCAGCGAAGGCACTCACTGTGTCACAACCAGTGAAAGCATGCATACCAATTAGGCATTTGCAAAGTTGTTCTCCTACGGCTGCCACCACACTGGAGATACTGACATATCTAGGTCTTGTCTGCGCTCCACACTTGACTTACATGGATGCCGAATAAAGCAATTAAACGCCAGGCAAAGCAAGAATACGTCTGTATCTTCCGATGCCACAACCACCACCTTGTGGCCCGATTTAGCTGCATGAGCTGCATGTAGAATAAGCCTGGTATCAGCTTGTTCCTGGGTGGAGTTGAGCTCTTCAACTATATTGGCAGCTTGTGAGGTAATCTCGTAACAGTCACTTTCGCCCGAAAAGTGACCTTGCTTGTCAACTTTGTTCTGTATTAATCCCGTCTCCACCCCTTTACCACAAACTCTGTGAAGGCCTTTTTATTCTTTGGATTCAAAAGGAATTTTCTCCACTGCTGC
>Ga0126339_10000080_pt1 | contig 34761 bp, 10 predicted proteins | sample OrbTmetagenome_2_FD_92532 | JGI IMG/M metagenome (GOLD analysis project Ga0126339, IMG submission 92532) | Coral microbial communities from Petempiche,Puerto Morelos, Mexico - Orbicella T R C metagenome | ecosystem: Host-associated > Invertebrates > Cnidaria > Coral | place: Petempiche,Puerto...
CTGGTTCAGTCCCTTGACCTTCTCTTTTGATACTGGTTGTCGTGATGGTTCTCCTGACAATCCGCCTCACCCGAGCGCCGTTCTCATCAACATACTCTTCAACTTCTTCGGGTGATTCATCTTTCATTCCCTCGATTTCAGGCATAACTATTTCCCGATTCAAAGTTGTCGAGGTAACTCTCTCCATTACGTCCTCGGAGTCAAGGTCTTCTTTTGACCCAGGTTCTTTAGGCTGAGAAGGCAGAATTAACCAAGAAATGTCTTCTGTAGCCTGTCTAGGTTCTTTTGATGCTGGTTCACTCTCCTCCATCCATTCAGGAAGAACAACTTCACGTGTTTGCACTGAAGGAACAACATCATCAGAGTCAAGGTAAACAGGAGCTGCTGACTCAAACATCTTTGTACCTGGATCGTCCTTCGCTTCATCAACAGATGTACGGATTACACTACTTGTTGTAATGGTTCGCCTCACAATTCTCCTCACACGAACACCATTTTCGTCAATATATTCTTCGACTTCTTCTGGTGACTCGTGTCCAGATGGCGTTACAGGAAATTTAACTTCCACTGGTCTAATCTCAGCGCCTTCTCTTTTGATAGTTGCCGTTGTAATGGTTCGTTTTACAATTCTTCTCACCCGAACACCATTCTCATCAATATACTCCTCGACTTCCTCTGGACTTTCACCTTCTGATGATGCAACAGGAAATTTAACCTCCACTGGTTCAGTCTCTTGACTTTCTCTTTTGATACTGGTTGTCATGATGGTTCTCCTGACAATCCGCCTCACCCGAGCGCCGTTCTCATCAACATACTCTTCAACTTCTTCGGGTGATTCGTCTTCCATTCCCTCGATTTCAGGCATAATTATTTCCCTACTCAAAGTTGTCGAGGTAACTCTCTCCATTACGTCCTCGCGGTCAAGGTCTCCTTTTGACTGAGGTTCTCTTGGCTGGGACGGCAGAATTACGAAGGAAATGTCCTCTGTAGGTTGTCTCGGTTCTTCCGATGCTGGTTCACTCTCTTCCATCCATTCAGGAAGGACAACTTCACGTGTTTGCACTGAAGGAACAACATCATCAGAGTCAAGGTAAACAGGCGCCGCTGACTCAAACATCCTTGCACCTGGACCGTCGTTTGTTTCATCAACAGATGTACGAATTATACTTCTTGTTGTAATGGTTCGCCTCACAATTCTTCTCACACTAACACCATTTTCATCAACATATTCCTCGACTTCTTCTGGGGATTCCTGTTCTGATGGTGCCACAGGAAATTTCATCCTAGCCCTGGTAATCACCATTCTCTTCACCCGAACACCATTTTCATCAATATACTCTTCACTTTCTTCTGGTGACTCCTCTTCTGAGGGTACTACTGGAGACCTGATCTCCATCCGTTCAATACCTTGATCTTCCCTTTTAATGGCTGTTGTTGTAATGGTTCGCCTCACAATTCTCTTTATTCGAACACCATTTTCGTCAATATACTCTTCGACGTCTTCCGGCGATTCATCTTCTGATGGTACTACAGGAAATGTTACCTCGACGGGTTCAATTTGTCGAGCTTCTTTCTTAACAGTTTGATGTGGATCGTCCTTGACTTCATCAACCTCCATTGGTGCCTCGTTTTCAAAGGACGAGCTTAGAACAGGGATTGTTACTTTTCTTTCGATGTTGATAAAAGACGCATCTTCTTTTATTTCAGGCCTTTCTTTAACCTGGGACACAGAGCTGGTAATTCTTTTTGGATAATCTAAACCATCCGCTTTGAGAGGTTCTTCAGGTTTGTCAGGCACAACAACAAACCATTTGGGAACCCGTGGGTGCCTTTTAACCTCAAGTACCACAATCTCTTCATTAAACTCGTCGGCTTCATCATCCTCTGATGTTTCATCTTCTTCCTGTACATCGTCTATTTCCACTTGAGGGTCCGCATCGCGTTCCGTGGGGGGCGTAGGTGATGGTTCCTTGTGCGCCCGTTTTCGTGGTATCTCAGATATCCCGGACGGACCCTCTGGAGGTTGTATTCGTTTACGATCGCGAATTTCTGGGCTTTCTTTGTCCTCTTCAAGATCCAGGAGGGATATTACAGGCCGGTGCCTTTCAACAACGGTTGCCGACAGTTCTTCGACGATGTCCGGTCTCTCAGGGATATGCACTGTCGGTAAAACGGGTTGAAGTGGTTCTACCTGTATCGATGAGAGAGAAATCTCCTTTGGTGTTGAAGGTTTTTCTTTGACGGTTTCGAGCCACTCTGGGTAAGAAACATTTCTTTCTACTCTTGCAAGATTAAAATTTTCGTCTTGATCCATGGGTGGCTGATTATCCTCATGTATAGGATATGATGCTGGTGACGGCAACTGGACAGTCACAGGTTGTACAGTTCTTTTCAACCGAGTCGTCAATGTGGTTTTGGTGAGCTTTTGTGTGCGACGACCGTCGTCTGAGGTAAACGTGTGAATTCTTTCAGTTTGCTCGGGTCCTTCTCTAAGCTCGCGTTGACCATGATCTCCTGGTTTCAGGACAACTTTCACCGCCCCATCTCGCAACACCGTCTTGGGAGTAGTGGTAAAAGAAGTCCGTACAACTCTTCTTACTCGCTGACCATTTTCGTCTGTGTACTCCTCTAAGTCTTCTCCTGGCTCTGAAGGGACATCAACATCCATCTTCTGGGCGGGTAAACGACGCTCTGACCTGGTTATTGTCTTGGTGGTCGTTACTTTAGAAATCCTCTTCACCTGGCGACCTTCTTCATCAACGTATTCCTCGATAACTTCTTCGGGCTTCACTATCTTTCTTACTGAACGCTGCAAAGGAATACTCACCTCACTTGGTTCTTTCTCCAAGTAAACAGGTGCCGCTGATTCCTGCACGAGAGGTTGTCTACCACTGTCCTCCCCAGTCTCATCTTCATCTTCTTCGCTGTAATCTTCTTCATCAGATGATCCTCCAAGAAGCGGTCTTCCCCACTCGAACACTGATTTACTTACTACAGCACCTTTCTCGCCTTGTTTAGTCTCTTGTTCGAGTTTGTGGGGGACTGGAATTTTAAAGCTTTCTATAGTGCCCTTTTTCACTGTGGTAACTCCAAAAGGAGACTTGTCCTCAATAGTTTTATCACCATCAGCGGTTCTTAAAGCAGACGTTCCTAATTCAAACGGTCTAGCAGATAGCTCTCCTTTGAATCTTGACCTTTCGTGAGTTTCTACGACTTGTGGCTCCGATTTAACTGATTTGGGAACCTCGAATCCTTCAATCTGACTCTTTTTTACTGTTGTGACCTTAAATGGTACGGTAGAATCGCCGTCTCCCTGAGGCTCATCTTCCTAAAGATACAAGGAAATATCATGCATGTCATAAACGTACGAAAAGCTCCCAACAGCGCTCGTTAAGGTACGCACTTGACAGCTGATAGAGCGCCTCCTGCATTCCTGAGTTCTACATTCTTGCTTGGTTCCTCGGTTGGTGAGGGGACGAACTATTTAATCAGCTTTGTCTAGAGCTATTAATTAAATTTACATGTAGATGGGGTTTTTTAATAACAAGCAAAAGAGCAAATGCTGCGATAATTGTTGTTGAGAATACGTTCTCAACATTGAAGGTACTTGTCAATCAGTTGCCAAAATAAAATACGAAATTCTTTGGAAACCCGTTAAGGTGGGCGGGGCCCAATTAAACATTCACAAGCAAGGCGATAAATCCTCCGAGAGCGAATAAATCATCTAGAATTATATTTTACGAACATTTCCTAAGAAATGGTATGGGTTTAAATATAATGAAAATGTCAGAGCGCCACGCCAAGATCCTCGGAAGTTAGTAAAAACACTATCCTAGGTAACAACATGTTTTACATCCTTTTCCTAGATTAAATTAATCTCTCAATGTAAATTTACGAGTCCGTGAGCACGTATTTTTCACAAGCAATACTGATGGGGCTGATATCGTCCTTGATTTCTAAGAGCCAAAGAACCACCAGAAGAAAAAACAACCTTCAATAAACAGCAAACAAAACCACCATCGATCGCTATTTGGGATTCCCGCGTTTCGAGCTAAAATTTCAAAACAAGTTTCCAAAAAACTAGTTGCCTTTAATGTTGAATTTTGTACCTAAGATTTATGACTAAGAAATCAAAAGAAATATTTGAAAGAAAGCAGTTTTTTCATATGATCAACTAGACATCACGAGACTCGTCGAGTCATTTGATTTTGTCGTCGAACTGAGCGTGTATATCCACCAATAAGAATCTGTTAAATGCCACTTCACATTGTGTGGAAGGCCACGTCAATCAAATATTCAATTTGCGTTTGGTTTTTCAAATTTCCTTGAACTATATCGCTCGCGATATATAGCATCTTTGGTTCTGAACTAGGCGAAATTTCCAGCACAATGTGCAAGAATTCGTCTTGTTGAACTGATACACGAACTTTAAATTTTCGTGAGTGACAGAGTCGCATAAAAATCCGTTTTAGTCCGTTATGACCAAATTTGCATTTACACCAACAGAAAACAACTCATGCATTCAAAGTTATAATTCCACTCGAAGGAGCCTTGCCACGTTGTTAGAATACATCTTCCCATTCTGCTTAAATCGAACAAATTAAAGCTTCAAAACGCTAAGCTAGCAAACAATTTGCAAGTAATAATAAATCAAACAGGATAGCTAAAGATTGGAAGAAGACTAACACGATATGAGACCAACGAATTTCAAAAAGTTAGGACAAATACGTTGCTCTTTCAGCGTCTTAATCAGAGAACAAGTTAAAGGTTCAACTTACATCTTTTCCTTGCTTCCTAAAGAAGCCAAAAACTCGAGCAACAGCGGAGGATATCGGATTCATTTGGACGTTCTGTCCGCACGCCGTCGCCAAATAATCATTCACCCTTGAGACAGCAAGCGATTAGCATTGGAAGAGAGCCGCCAAATTCTCCCGAATTGTTCACGAAGAACTGTCGTATCGCGATATAGACTGTTCATTAACTGTCACCTATGACGAGACGAAAATGTCGCCAAAGCTTTCGAGATGGTCCAACACAATAGGCAGAAATTCAGAGTCCCTTGAAATAACATTATAAAACAAATGAATTCAAGACCGAAAGCCGAGTTGCCAAGGTTAACACGTCACAGCAAAACCTGTCTGATATAGTCGTGCGGATGTGGCAAATTAACAAGTAAATTCTCGAAAATTTATCACTGTCTTGAGGTTATAATATTCTTTCCGCATTCAAAGCAACTACAAAAGAGAAATCACCCCACTCTAAAATCATAAAGCTGTATTCTTTGATTCAACGCCACCGAAAGAAAAAACAAAGACTATCCCTGGAGGCTATTTCAACGACGATTTGTATAACAAAAAGAATGCCAGGCCTTCAATCAAAATGGGAAACCGTCCAACATGGGAAACCGGTCAGAGAGAAAGCAGACAACAGATCGAATTAGTGTTTAGGGCAACGCTTAGCTTAACTGTTAATTTTTACACATATTGTTAGTCGGAGTTAATTTACGGGGTTAAGGTTAGTTTTTGGTAAGGGTTAGAGTTAGCGTTACTATGCAGTCTGTGTTTTACACTGAACGCATGCGTTACATAGCAATCCTTCAAGATTCGAATGTTCAAGATTCGCACCAAGAAGTCGGGAGCGTCACCCAAATGGCTACAAGCTGATGTTAGGTAGAATTTTACTAAACTGTACAAAAAAGTATTTACCTCATCCTGCAGTTCACCGTCACCAGGCTCCACAAACAGCGTGACTGTCACGTTATTTCTATGAGACACCACTTGGCATGCAGGCTACCTAACTGCTTCTCTCAAATGATCACATAATGGAGCGTGAAGGTGTGCAGTGTGAAAAGTGAAGGCTGATGCGTGAAGCGTAAGCGTGACGCATGAAATGTGAATCGCGAAACACGAAGAGTGAGACTTATCACGTGAGGGCATGCGTACAATCTTTCCGGACTCACCTTGTCTCCAACACGATTTCTAAGCTCCAGAAATCTGGTTTGTAGTTGGTCCCACTGGTTGTTGACTCCGTCCACCTTGTCTATAACAACACTTGGGTCTTGATCTGTATCCTGTAGATGGCGAACCACCTCCTGTCCAGTCTCATTCGTGTTCGCAAGCTGGTAATTAAGTCTGGTCACCTCGAGATCTAAAGCCTTTGGAAAGACAAGGGAAATGGTCAAGAGATATTGACCGAGTTTTGAGACTTAAAATGAAAACAATAAAAAGGGGTAAGGACTGTTGAGACTGGGAAAGATTGAGATGGGTTAAAAACGACAAACTTGAAAAAGTGTACTCTAATTTGTGATCAGAATTGAGCTATTTTACTTTACCCCGCTGAATAATCTCGAAATGCATCAGTTACGGTAAAATCCCAACCATAGTTTCTCTCTTACCTTGACCCGCCTGCTCAGATTCTTGGGATCTTCCTCTTGTAAGAGAGATTCGATTTCTCCAGTCCGTCGTTTGATCTGGACCGTGAGAGACTGGACCGACTCGTCCAGATTCTTGACTGTACTCCATGTGCTCTCCAGTTCCTTTTGTCGCTCGTTTGACGCCACCACGATGAACTCCATCCGACCTCGAACGCTAGCAATCTCCTCCTATAGGCAAGGCCAGAAGCCATGTTAGTAACACAACATACCACCTACAAGTAGTTTAGACTTAACGAGCAATGCATTAAAGTGTGGTAACAATTTACAGTAAAACATTTACATACGATAGTTTGGGAATGATTTTAGACTAATATTTAGGGCAACCTTAGTTTATTCAACAACTTGCTACACACAAGGGCACTGGCCAAGGTTAACAATGCTAGAGAAGGGAGTTAATACTAGCCTGGATTTCGTCGCTTCCAGCAGCTCCTTCGCGACCTTCTAACAAATCATTTCCCGCCTTCAACAGCAGCGCAACATCCCCCTTGTTCTGGGCAATTTCTTTCTGAAGAGTCTAAGAAAACAAGTCGACAGCAGTTCTGTTAGCATAGATTATCATCAGGTTTTGATTTTCATAATCAGACCATAAAACCAAGCGAAAGCAACTATGTCTTTAAATGTACCAAAGTTCTGTTAAGAAACGAAAACAAATTCAACTTAGTCTACGTGGTATCAAAAAGGTATCGTTACGCTTTATTCATGGAATAGGCAGGGCAAACGAAAATCTGGCATGTGAACTCTCAGTTATAAGTTCAGAATTCACTTTTCATATTATGATAGTCACGCAGCGTTACCTTCCCAAAAGTTGCATGATGGAAAAGTACTCCTTGACTCTGTCGTCTGTCTGTCTGTCTAGCTGGCTGTGTCTGTCTGTCGGTCGGTCTGTCGGTGTGTCTGTCTGTCTGTCTGTCTGTCTGTCTGCCTGCCTGTCTGTTTGTTTGTCTCTTTTTCAGTTTACGTGGAAACATATTAACCGGATGGTCGAATAATGCAACGTTTAGACGTGTTTCACACATCAGCCCCTGGATCTTACCTTGTGTTCAGATATTTGTCGCCTGATTGTATCCGTATCTCCCCCCACAGGTTCCAGCTTTCCCAGTCTTTTCTCCGTCCGTCCCAGGAAAATAGTTATATTCCTCACCAGTCTCCTGTATTTCTCCATCTGTAACACTGTCGTCTCTAACGTTACATTGCGCGTTTCCAAACGCTTCCACACTTCATCGTACCGCGTACGTACTGATGTTAAGTCCTCCTCGAGAGGGCACTGGGGCGTGTCACTGGGCTGCTGGGCTGTGATACTGATGATGACCTTTCCCAGTCCCACAAGGAGATCGATTTGAGCCTTGTACTGCACGGCTTCGTTCTGTAACGCCTGCAATATAGAGTCAAACACCCCATTACAACTGGGAAATTCGTCCGGCTTCTTGAAACTGCAAGGAAGCTGTACATTCCCATTCAGAGATAGGATGTGTGGGTAACTAGCGCAAGCTGTAAATGATGAGTGCTTACCACTAAACGGCACCCACTATCCAATCATAGCTCACACTGGGTTACCCACACAGTCCTGGTGTCAAATGGCGACGCTTACTCTCCAAGAAGAAAAAATTCAAAAATTCGAACAAATTATGGCAAATTTAATATTCGATTTAATTGACCTAAATTATGGAATGAACTCGATGAAAGATTCAAGTGTTGTACTTCTAATCAATTTAAAAAAGAACTAACTTCGCATTTCATTAGTCTCTGTTACTCTTTACTGATATTTTGATGGTTTATATCTATTTACTTTGTTTTGTTTTGTATATTTACTCTTGTACCAAGTTTATAATATTTATGTGTACCAATGTATTTGTTGTGCCTCTTTCCTGACTCTCACATTTTTAATTATTATAATTACGGTCACCTAACTAGTTTAGCGTTTTAGTTATTTTGGGTGTCCCACTACTGTATGTACTTTACTGTTTATTTATTTATTTATAATTATAATCTTGTAAATTCTTTTAGTTGTTTACAGTAGTAGAAATAAACCGTTGTTGTGGACTCAGGAGCAGTGACTTACTTTAATACCCTTGTGAATATTTGGAGCATTGGTGATGGAATAAATCGGAATAGGAATATAGAAGAATAGATGGAATAAGTTGAATATCCAGCTAGGCCCAATGATATAAGAAGTGAGTATCTGGCATTTAAGGCGTACTGTCCTTTGCTTTACGTATCATTCGGTAGCTGCATTCTAAAAATAGCTCGAGATTATCCCTGTCTGACCCAACCCTTTATCAAATTTTAAATTCAATTTTTTCAATTTCCTGCAACATTTTCCCAATAATTTACCCCCTTCCCCAATGCCGTCATAACCTTCGTATTACCTTCTGTTCTTTCATCTGTGAGCTGAGCACATCAGGGTCGAGACCCACAGGGGGTATGGAGACAAGCCTCACTTCAATGTTGTCCAACCAGACAGTGACGTTTTTGTAGACTGAGTAAAACTTCTCTGATTGCTCCTGTAATTCATCAAACTTAGCCGTGGTGTTTAGCAGTTTAATGGCCAAAGCCTGCCAGTTCTTGTTGACGCGATCTAACGTTTCCAGAATGATGGACTGCTGTTTGTTCTTCTCCAGATTGATCAGCTCGTGACCTCCTTGATTCACAGATTGGAAAGCTGGTCGCATCTTCTCCACTTCATCTTGGAAATGCTAATAAACAAAAAACAGTAAAGCATTACTTGCAAGCGTTTGTAGGAGTTATTGAAATATAGCATTACGTGACATTCTTTTAACAAGCGTTGACAAATCAGTCAAAACCGATCCCCGATAAAGATAAAGATCAATGTCGTATCTTTTAAAAACCGTCAGTGTACTTTTGAAAGACCAAAAAAATCCTCCCACAGGAATGCAGTAAGGTCACCCCATTTCCCCGTGTCCACGTGACTTTGGTCACGTGGACACGAGGCAAACATTATTTGGAAAGGCAAGTTTGTGGCGCGGAAAACGTGCCGAGTCCTTCCACGCGTCACGAACGATGTAACGTTTTGCAAATTCCATTTTCTCTTCCAAATGTCAGCACAATTTCAAGGATACATGTTACAAGAGAAAAGACACCAGTCAACCAAGGAACATTAAATAAATAATGCATCTTTTAATTCTCAGAGCTAGCGATGAATGAAATGCATGGCTGTTAATAAAGAGAATTCACAGTTTGAACATTAAAGAAATAAAACCGAATGCCACTCACCTGTAACTTCTCTTCGAACACGAGTATATCACTAGTCACCAGTTCACCGGAATCAAGTCTCTTGATCATTCCCAGTTCCCAGCGTTCGAAATCTTTTGCGATCATAATGAACACACTCTTCAATTCTTCCTTTCGCTTGTCGGATCTTTCCATCACTTCAGCCCATAGTTTGTTGAGTTGTTTCAGTTTGGATTCTTTGTGTTTCTTCTTCTGTGAGTGGAACATCTCGTTTAGAGCTTCCACTGACGTGCCATGGCGATTCACTTCCACTTGAAGAATCTGAAAACAAAAGAATCCAATTATCTTTAGCCTACGACTAACGGGTACTCCTTCTTTCGCTTAATAAATAAACCGCGAGGAAAAAATGGCCGCGTGAAATCCTGGGGGAAAAAAAGGCGCATCTCGCCCCCAGGATTTTCCCCACCATTTTTTTCCTCCCTCGGATTTTTTTTTATAGCTCGTCATCCAGTTATACAAAACAGTTTCCGATCAAGCAGAGCGTGCGTAGCGTTTGTCACATTACCTTGAATTGTTGCGCCTGGTTTCTAAGTTCAATGAGATTGCGTGACACGGGTGGCAGTTTATCCAGTTGTTTCTTGAGTTCAGTCAGCGCCTTGATAGCGACTTCTAATCCATCCTTGAAGTTCTGTGAGTTAGTGAGTGCGGACTGCAGCTTGGCCTGGTACACAGAGATGTTCGCACACAGCTCATCGTATCGCTGATTAATCGACTTTTTTCGCTCAAACTCGGGGACGCGAATTAACCCTTCCACGCTGTGACCGAGCACGCTGACAGCTACGATCTCCGCCTGATGTGAATTCACGTCTGTTTGCAGCGTCTAACAAGAGAACAAACACAAATTAGATTTATAACAAGAGTAAAACCTTTTTCAATTCTGGTAAATTTTGATCTGTTCAACTTAAGTAAAGGCTTCTAATTCTGTTTCATTTCCGTTGTCTTCTTCTTCAAGTGACAGCATTGCTCAAATGTTAAGATACTGCTGTTGTAATCAGGAGGTCTCGACCAAGCCCTAAAGTTCAACTTCTGAGCCACACCTTATTACCGTCACAATCCTCTATTTCATTACCTTTTTTTTTTTTATAAACTACAGTAACTGGTACCCAAACTATTTCTTTTTTTTAATATTCAACCGTGTCTCTTTATTTCTACTTATTCCGCGTGAAAGAAAATCGAGGACCTCTGCACAAAGGCTGCCTTATTTCTGGTTACCTGAAGATCGCTGATTTGCTGTTTAATAGCGGTTGGATCAGGTTTCAGAGGCTGTGCCATGTATCTTGCTAGTGTGTCCTCTACACTGTTCAACCAAGGTAGCACCTGTGAAGCTTGACTGTCGTATTCACGTAACTGACGCCACGAGCGGTCCAAGATAGTTCCTTGTTCACTGAGTAGCAACAGAAGCCTGCAAGGAAATAGATAACGCTCTTGAATACAAGAAAACTGTCGAATGATGCTAGTAAGAAATTAGTAACTAAGCAATGCATGATAGGAGATGTAACACCAGAGGGATACGTGACCTAGGAATGCGTGGAATGCGATACAGGCCGTGGGATAAAACAAGAGTAGGATGCGTGACCACACGTTAGAAAACAAAAAGTGGAAAATACAGTTCATAGCAGATGTAGCACAAATGGAATGTGTGACAAAGAATTAACAAAAGGGGAATGCGTGACAGATGTCAGCCAAGTCATTTCGCATTTCAGCACATTCGATAGGCCTGCAGAATTAAAGCAACATTAAAATGTTAAAAACAAGAATATTTGTAACATTATTTACCTGTTGTAACGTTCATTGATATCTGCAAGCTTGTTCTCTAGTACCCAGGACTTTTCATTCGGGTCTGATATAACTTGAGTCGGCGACTTGACATCTGCGGATTCTAACGTGGCTACAGATCGTTCGAGTTCTGCGTGGAAGACCTTCAAGCAAAATAAAGTTCCAATCAATTAGGTTCTCTTTACCCTCATAACATGCACAGAAGGTACTGGAAGGCCGAATTTGTATGTTATTTGGGTAATTTACTGATTAAGATTTCAATTCTCGTTCTCACAGTACGAGTTAAACTTAATCAGATACTTTTTTGACATTACCCGTCCCCCTCCCCGTTCCCAGCGTAGTTTGGTCCAAGATGGCGGCGGCTTCACAACCGAGCCTAACGAAGGAACGAATTTTTGGCGCAAGAAATAGGGAACTGTACACAGTCCGACAAGACATCGAAACAGCCATAAACTCGCGTATACAGCAGTAAGCTGTTCAGCAAATATTTTTGTTTAGTTTGACAGTCCTTCTAATTCTAAGGTTATAACCTAAGAATATCATTTTAAGCTTCAGAATAAATACAATCACAAAACGCATAAATTGAAATGTTTGCGTTTCCAAGTTAATTTGACGCAGAGCTGATCAGCTGCTATGATATGCATGGGTCTACAATCAAAGATTGGACTTGGAAGCGGTATTTTAAAAGTAAATTTAAAAAAAAACAGTCACCTTGGCTTCGTGTAGAAAGTCTTCTCCACTCTGGTTCACTTCCTTCAAGTCTCGTTCGTGGTCTTTTACGTCGTCAACAAAGTGCTACAACGAAAGACAGAGAAAACAATTACAACCTTACTTGTTTTGCGAGAGTAAAATTTGTTTTCGCCGAGGGCAGACGAATGGAAACCATCAAAGAAACTGAGGATTTTAAAGAGCTCGGATAAAAGGATTGTACGAATTCAAATCCCTTCTCGTGCGACTCGTCTTAATAACGCTTACTTCGGTAAATATTTACTTTATAAAAATGTCAAATGCAACAAAAGGTGATCAGGCAACAGAATAGTAGAACGTGATTCAGAAAAAATCACTTCAAATTGTGCTAGTCACTTTCGAATTACGAAGAATACAAACTTGAAGACTACAGAGTTTCTTTCCGAGGTAGATATAGATATAAGGTACGAATATCGTATAATAAGTAGTAATGTGTCATAAAAAGTGGCGGTCAACTTAAGTTAGCATTTTTGGCATACTTTCAAAGCGTCTTGACTTAATCTCCCAATCCGCATACAAATCTGACGGTTCCGACCAACAGAAAGTGCCATTCTTTTCCGAAGATCAGACTTTTCCAAACAAAGTTTGTCTGACCTCTGTAGGATTACTGAGCACTAAACTGAACAATTCTCTCACACTGCTTTATCCCACATGCCACACACTGTGCTGGTTATTCTTCCAGTTAAAATAATTCCGGCTCAATTCAAATTTTTCCGCAATCAGAGTACACTAACCTTGTGAATGAGCAGTTTGTCCTGCGCTCTCTGCAGATCTTTGGCGTCAAGTAGAATGGCGGTTCCTTGATCTTCTGCTTTCTTAAGCCAAGCCTAAAAATCAAACCAAGTACTCTCATTAGGAATGGACCATCGTTAGTAAAGGCAAAGTCCATTACGATGCGTGTGATCGAACACATATTAGCCACGCGCGTCATCGGCGTTAGCCTCTTCCAAGCGTTTGTTACTTGGGGAGCACCGCGAAAAACGGCTGTTGAAAACAATTCTTTTTTTTGGGAAGGGGGGGGGGATATCAAGCACCGCACTCCTCAATCCTGACTTTTTACCTCGGCGTTTATCGCGCTATGCTCCAACTAAACAAACGCCCGATATCTGCAGCATCAAAAGACTTCCAGTATCGTGACCATGAACAGAACACAGTGACCCTGGCTAGTGCTCGAACCCAGACCGCCCTTGCCGGTTAACGGAGCTATGAGAATATTGCGGTATGCAAACTTTTTTCAAAATAAAAAAAATGGTAAAAACCTCACAAAGACCATTAAACGGACAGTAATAAATCTAATCGAAATAAGGATTTTTAAAACTTGGGAAAACTGAGACAGATCATAGTTGGTACTCGCGGTATTCCCAATTAATCTAAATTTTCAATCCAATGTTAACTACACTTGTTTCATTGTGGTTTATCACTGCCTCTTTAGCGTTCATCTATCGCACATTTACTGTGTCGATTAATTTAGGGTTTAACAGTTCGCTATTTTCCCATCCTATACTATCCTACTATTCCTTCTAAAAATAGATTGATCCCAAGAGTTCGCTTCTGAAAGGCGCAAGTGTATTTCTACAAACACAGAATAGATAATGAATTGACTTATGGAGAGTCAGTGTACTTGAAAGGGAACTTCACCCCTTTTTTGTTCGAATATATTTTATAACATTGCCGAGGCTGAAATTTGAGAAATTTTAAGAATATTTTAAGTAGAAACCTGAGGCTGAGTTTTTGAAAAGAACATAATTTTGTGCGTTGAAAGTTAGTAAGTACAATAGAATTGTATGTGTTTCACTAAACCGAATAAAATTCTTCCTTTCTCCAAACGGCAAACCAGCCAAAAAAGCCCGCGCCGGAAAAACAATATTCTTTAATAAAACAAGAGTGTAAGACACACGGTGTAAAACGATCTCGAAAAACACAGGCCGATTTTCGTCTGTTGTTTCGGCGGAGATATAATTGAATTATAACTTCTGACAGTCGTTGAGCCAGATCAGCCGGCCGTTTAACGACAAGTCAAAAGACAGAATTGTGTATTAATAGTCAAAGCATTTCGAGACACTTCTTTACTGTCGTCCCTCGAAACATAACTAACAAAAAAACAATGTGTGGAGCCGTGACCTCACTGAAAGTTCAGTTGGTTCTTCACAACAATAAATTTCCAACTTTTTCCAAAAGACAAAAATATCCAAAAATGTACTACAAAAATAACCAAGAACGTCTGATAAATTGATATTGTGGTGAAAGTTTAAGGACAGATTTCTTGGTTTCAAGTGGACAAAACTCCTCGCCCTATTTTAGTACCGAAAATGGCAATTTCTACGCTTTTACCCTTGTATTCGTAAGACTGTGGGCATGGCCATTTTTTTTTTCGTTCTACTTCAGTTTAACCGTTCGAAATGCAAAGCTTGTTGTGAAAATGACTCAGTTCAGTTACTTCTTTTTTTCGAAGCGAACGGATAAATAGGGAACTTAGCTTCGATTGCCGCTAATCTTCCGCGTCCGGTCTCCGTTCCACAGACGATCAATCGATCTATAATTGATTGATTGTGCTAGCCGAAACTTTTTGGGAAAGAACGTTTCTCCTTTTCTCGAAACATTTCGTTAATTATACATACCAGGAATGGATGCAGCAGTTCCTCAAACTTCGTCAACTTCTCGTGAATCCTAACGAGTCTCATGTAGCGACTGTCAAGCTCGGCTTGTAGTCGTCCCCATCTCGCTTCCAAGATGCTCATCTTCGAGTCGAGTTCGGCTTTTTTCGTGGGCGACAAAAGCTGACCGCTGCCTTTCAAGAACTGCTTGCTCTGTAAGAGCATAACTTCAACTGGTTTCTTCCGCTCATAGACAGCCTTAGTGAATCTCTAGTTAAAACAAAACAACAAAAACAATTAGTCAAACTGGAAGGGTATCGGTTTACAGTCGTCAAAGGCTTTATTTCCGACCACGCCGCCCGAAAGTTCTCAAACTGAAACACGATCTCCTAAAGGTGACTGACGATTTAGCAGCTCATGAAGAAGATAACCATAATAGAGTAACAATATTAACCCTTGAGATTTACTTTATATTGCTTACAAGCAATTCATGGGGTAACTAATCAGTATGCATAAGCAATAAAGACAAGAGATGAAGACGTTAGCACAGATTTCAAGAATACACATGACTACACTGGGCTAATAAGTATTCTATAGAAACCCTTTCAATAAATCAAAAACCAAATCAATACGGCAATATGTCATTAGCTTCTTTACGTTTTCAATAACATGCATTACGATATAATAAACTTGTGTTGATGTATCGGGGAAGAGGCAGTTAGCGTGTAAATGCTGCTATTAAGGGATAAAAATCGGTTACTTTGCTGAAATAATTTCAGGGACTGATCGAATCAGGCAAAGTCATTCATAATTTCAACAACGACCTGTTATCACTTGAGAGAAATGCAAGCAACACTCAAGAAATTTCAAACGGCTCTTGTCGAATCCATAATGTAAACAAACGTTTGCTAAACGCATTCTTACTTAATTAAGCCAATTTGTTCGCTCATGACGAGTCAAGTTGCAATCGTAAAAGAAACAAAAGCGACACTTGTGATGGAGTGAATGAAAATGATCTTCATTTCACTGTAGCTTCAGTGCTCTGAATTTTCTAAATGGTCGTTAAAACAGTGTGGCGCTAAAAACAAACCAAACTGTGAAAGCGAACATAACTGTACCGTGAGTCGACCCTTTGCATATACTGTACAGTGCAAATTAAAAAACGTTGCGGAGCAACGCCAGACCCATTAATAGTACGCTCTAAAGCGACACTTGTGTTAACGAACCTGGGCTCCATGTTACAAAGCATCGCAAAAACTAACAGCCAAGGCGTCCCTGTCTCCAACGGAATCTTAAACTCCATCAGCTCCGATAATAAAAGAGTCTTAACTTGACCTTATTGTCGCAGGCGACAAAGGCGATCAACGCTTCATGTCGAACGCTTATTTGCATTTGATCTACAGCTCTCTTTCTGGGCTCCGTAGTGCTAACTTGAGTTCACACACGCTATTTGTTTGTTTTACGTGATTATTAAAATCACCAGGAAAAAATGAACGCTGATTAAATGTAGATTAAACCAAAACTCTTGGCTTTTTCAGCATACTAGTCTCAAGGGAACCGAACGCAACGGATAAAAATACAAAAAGTTTGCAAAACTAAGACGTCGACCAAAGCCGATTGAATTGAGAGAGAAAGTTACGCATACACTACCACCAGTTGAAAAAAAAACTTAAAAACTTGTTGAAAGTTGAATCAACTAAACAAACAGCCATCTTGTTTTTTAATATCCGTGATAATTAAATTTAGCAATTTCCCGCCCTGACGGATGAAACCACAATATGTTATCATTCAATTAAAAGCTAAGGAACTGAACTTTCACGTGGTGCTGTTTATTATGCTGTATATGCAAGTCGGTTCTAACAGCGTTTGTTGAGTCTGTGCCTGAAACCCTAGAGTGTACAATACAGGTGAAGAATTTCGAGAAATACTTTCACGTGGTGCTGTTTATTATAAAGTACAAAGTGGTTTTATCGTTAATTGTTCCTGGTGGATAAAACCCAAGTGTGTGACCATTGAAATAGAAGCTCTTGAGATGAGATTTCAACCAGTGTAGTGTATTATTTTTTTCAGTCTGTGATGTGAACCTAGTGTGTGACCATTTAAATGAAAGCTACTAAGCTGAAATTTCCATCTGGTGCTATTTACAATACTGCATTATCTTTTCAGTCTGTGGGTAAGACGTTTGAACCTAGTGTGTGACCATTCAAATGAAAGCCATTGAGCCGAGATTTCATCTCGTGCTATTTACAATACTGTATGAACCTCTCCGTCTGTGGTTTGACCCTCGTGTGTGAGTATTTTCATCACAACTAGTGAAGCATACCTTATAGTGGTGTTCGCTTATCAATTCCTTCAAAACAAGAATATTAGGATTTGCGAAATTTGTCTTAATTTCTTATTCTTTCGAATATACTCCGCTGTACGCGATTAATCAAAAAATACTCCTAACTTCTTTTCTTGCAGTGTGTTTCATCTATCTTGAGAGAAATTTAGTTTCGGTCATGGCTGTTACTCCAATATGATCAGATGATACTTATAGCCTAACCTTAATACACCTTGATGCTTATAACTTATCTCCTTTCATATTTTATGACAAGAGAATTTGCAAATTGATCGCAGCCGGAGGCAACTGTCTCACGCCTTGAAATAAACAATAAGCATCTCTGTTCACCAATGAAAGTCGAGTAAGAGAGGTCAGTCTTGAATTCCCTCCTATCCCATTCTTACCTTCTGTTCCTCAATCTGTTCTTCAAGCTGCTTGACATCTGCGGGAGATGCTGTTTGTGCTACCAGGGTTTTCTCAGTGTCTGACAACCAGTCAAGTAAGTGCTGGATAGAGGAACACCACTGTAAACACGCTTCTTCAACCTGTACAATGAAAAGGTAAACATCACATGAAGGAGGTGTGAATGTCACGCAACGAAACGGTGACTGTCACAAGGCAGTTGGGTGAACGTCACGCCCGGAACGTGAACGTGAACGTCACATAAGGAAAACATGAAAGTCACACAACTGACAAGGAAATTTATAACGGTAAGCTAACGTTTTGTGACGGCTCGTGAACCATTTCACAAATTTCGTACTGTCTTTCTGTTATCAGGGTTGTAAAATAGGAACAAACTAACCTCTTTGTGTTCTTTTCCCTGTCTCTTCAAAGTGTCCACAAGCATTTCCATGACGATCTGAACCTCATTCAAAAGTTTCTCGTATCTGGCGTTCATACTCATCAGAGATGCTATGATTTCCTCGCGGCCCTTCTGGGCACTTTCCAGGAGGGGGTTGGCAGGGTCTCGGGACTCGGGCAAGTGATGCAAGCTGTGACGGTACTCCTCCAGGTTCCTTTCCCACACCTAGCAACATGTACAAGACACAACTTAAAACACGCACATGTAAAGGGCTTTTATGACGACATGATTGAACATCGCAGTTCAACACACAACTTAAGCAGCTGAAAAAATAAAATCCAGGCTTGAACGGAATTGGAACCCATGACCTCTACGAAACCGGTGCAGTGCTCCACCAACTGAGCTATCAAGCCAACTGGGAGCTGGTCACGTTGTGAGTTCGTAATATACCCGCAGATGGTAAAGGATTTTTGTAGTTTCATGAGGAATGTGTGAAGCAGCTTACGAAGCTACAAACTACGAGGCGTCAATAAATATATCATAAAATCCGAGGCTTCAAGTAGTAATTATATCAAACACAAGAGACAATGTTTCAACGGGATATCCAAACACCGAGGCGAGAGTTGAAAATACGATGCGCAGCGGAGTATTTTTGACGAAATTCCAGGTGTTTGGATAGCCGATGAAATACTGTCTCCAGTGTTTGATATACATGTATCTTCTCAATCGAAACAAAAACTAAGGAGAAAACGGAGAAGTAAAATCGTCAAAGTCTATGCTAATTAAGACCGGGTATCCAAACCTCCTTCAAGGTTGTGATTTTCTCTGTTTTATCTTGAACTGTTAATTAGTTTGAGAATGAGAATGCTTTTCTTTAGTGCATGTCTTATAAGATGTCAAGTTCTTTATTGATTTCGCCACAACTTGGTCTGCAAGAACAAATCACCCGTACAAGCCTGACGTCAAACCCGCAAGATTAAAATGTCATAAACATTCATTTTTCGTTAGGATTGTTAAATTATGGAATGAATTACCAAAAGAAGTAGTAGAAGCTGATAACCTTCAGCAGTTTAAACTAACCTCAAATTGCACTGAAATGTTTTAATGTAATTAAGAATCTTAATTTTAATTTTAATTTTGATTTTTTTTTTCTCATAGGGATAACCTCTTAACTTCCTTTTTCTAGATGCATCTTTCTTTCTTTTTCTTGTTTTTTGTGTTTTTCCTCATTTTTAGTTTTTAATTGTATGTGTAGTTTGCATCTGAAATAAATAAAGTATGTGTGTATGCATGTTTATCAGGCGCTTATCTGCAGGGGAGTCTCATGAACATCAAGGTGCTTTCATTAATGCTGTCTCACCTGTGATTCGTCCGTGTATTCATGTCCCATGGTGCAGAGAGTTTTGATTGGGACTTGCTGGCTTCGAATATCTGTGTACAGAGCCTGAAATGGCAAAAATAAATAATATGGTTATGAACAACTTTGGAATCATTAGGACTTTTAAACCACCAAGGAGGATTTACCCTTCTGTACTGAACTGTCCCGTGGAGTGCAGTTTGATCACAGCCATTACCTACGTAATTACTAAATGCGTTCTTGAGGAGAAGTAATGAAAGCTTGCATCTCTCACTGATCCTGAAAGTTAGTTACAAGGTCTCCGACATAACCAACCCAGCAAGGGCTTTTCCATTGGAAACCTAGTCCAATGAATTCCCCACTAGGGTCTGGTAAGGGTCTATAGCTGCCACTGTCCAGTGAGCTAAGGAAACCTTTTGCCCATTGGTTATTGCTCTGTTTAAAGGTTTGATTTTGTCCCTCTTATTTGAAAGCTACAAGTGCTTAATAAAATTTATTTTCTCAACACTTTGACCGAACGAAAATAATTCCAACTCACTGTAAGTTCTTCCATAACACTTTCAGCATTACTACTTTCTCTGCTCGAGTCTCGGTCTTGGACTTTCTCCTCAACTCTTTCTAACCAGTCCAATTCATTTTGTAATCCAGCTTGAAACTGCTCTAGTTTGTGTTCAGCTTTGACGAGTCCCACAAGACGGTTATCAATCTGATGCTGGGCAGCTTCCCATCTCTCCAGAATGGCCTGTACTCTGGTCTTGTCGAAGTCCTTTAAGTCAGGAAGCGACCTCTGAATGTCTTCAATCTTGCTCTTTCTTGGCTCTATTTCAGTTTGAAGTGCTCCCTATTAAACATACGATTTGCTATCGTTATTCATTCAACAACGTTCCCATAGTTACAGTAGATTAAAGCAAAAATATGCCACCCGGCTATGTCATGCTGTTTTCAATACGTTAGAGGGCAAAACTTGGCAAACCAATTAAAGGAGATAATTGATTGATTTTAACGGCAAGTGCTGTTATCTACAACAGTTTCAGTAGCCATGTGAAAATTTAGTTATTCCATTTGACATAATTCGCATCTAAGTTGTTTATCTTGCGATAAACTTGTGGAATCATGTTTCAGAAACATTTGAAAGCTTATAAATCACGTGGAAGTTATGTTTCACTATGGAGGTCAACTTAGACCAAAGGAAACAACAGCTGTTATCTGTTGGTACCTGTAAAACTTTGATCTGATGTTGAATGTCTTTCAGGTTGGCAGTGAGACCAGGCTGTTGTATGAGAATGATTTCAACGCGTCGCAGGCTATCTTCAAGATCTGACACAAGTTCAGCAATGTTCAGCAAGAACACAAGCCTGATAAACAATAATATACATCAAATGTAAAATCAGTGTATGCTGGGAAACAAAATAATTTCGGAAAATCTGTAAAATGCAAACAAAGTCTGGCCTGTTTTCACTTAGTGAATCAGGGCTTACTTATTCAAAAAAAAAAGTACAAAAAAGAACTTACATATTCAGATGTAAGACATTTGAACATTTTATACAGAACTGATCTATCTTTGACTAGGTTTGACAGCAAAACAGTCATGGAATATTTGTTCCTCAACAAATCATCGTGTATAGTACACAAATTATTGACAATGGCACTTTTGTCTGAAATAAAATTGACTTGACCTGCCAAAATCTACAGTTGCCTTTTGATTAGTAAACAGTAAACATCAGGATGTCTCTGCCAACTCACATTCTATGCCACGTGTACGTTTCTTCCTTCACTCTGATCCACTTCTCAGACAGTAGACCTAACTTGCTTTGCAGTTGCGGGTCCATTTTGGTGATTAGAGCTTGCATCAGAAAGTCATACTGTGGAGTTCTTTGAGTCTGTTGCTCTTTTAAATTCTGATAATTATACAAACACAAAGAACAGACAGCAACATTAGTAAGTAAAGAAAACTAAAATGTTTAAACATATTTGGTATGTTAATTGAAGGCCTCTCCTCCTAAAAAAGTTACATGCATGTGTTGACTCCATCATGGACAAAAGTCTTTGAAGGACAAATCTGCAATTTGAGCTTTCTTCACACTCACAAAACAATTGAAATGTCTTATGAGAATACAACTTCCCTTCACTTCACCCTGCTCCTGCCCCCACCCCACAGACAGGGTTGAAAACTAGTACCTTAATTTCTCCAAAGTTTCAACAATGTATTGGTGGGGGTGGGGGGAAATAACACTGTATTACATCACTATCTCAAGGATGTTTGTCCACTACTGAAGGAGTCTTGCCGCTAAGCTTTTTACCTCAACTTGCTGTAGAGTACTGGACAGGCTTCCTTGGTTTAGAGTCTCTCGTGACTTGGTTTTCAAGAAGGTTTCTGCTCTGTTAAGCCAGGCCAGTAGATCATTTAGAGTGCTCTGAGCACTTTGCTACAAAGAGGAAAAGTGCCAAAAGTTCAAATTAACATTCAAAAGTAGAAAACAAGCATTATAAGCAGATTATGAGTAAAAAGAAAGTCTACATACAAGCCAAGTGGCCCATCAGTGCGGAGCTTAACCCGGTTTCTGTAGCATGAGGCGACTAGGAGTATTTCTACTCCCCCCTGGATGGGATGCTAGTCCATCGCAGGGTTACCCACAGCATTAAGTTCACCGGTACCCATTTATACACCTGGGTGGAGAGAGGCACTGCGAGAGTAAAGTGTCTTGCCCAAGAACACAACACAATGTCCCCAGCCAGGGCTCGAACCCGGACCGCTTGATCCAGAGACGAGTGCACTAACCATGAGGCCACCGCGCCTCCCTGGTGCTCAGATTATGAGTGGAATATATAAAAAATATTTGTAAGCTGCATACATGGCATAACAAAATAAAATAACCCATTTTACTGTTCTGCACCAAGTGATCAGGCCCTTAAGCCTCATGATACAAACCTTGCTGCTTCTCCACTGTAAACTACATGTAGTTTCTAACAACTGCAAGGTCCACCCAGGCCTCGCTTTTATGCATAGGCTTGGTTACATTACACAGACCTGTAAAGTGGTCTATTGATTGTACATGTACATGTACACTATCCTCACAGGTTAATTCTAGATTGCTACTGAAATCAATCCCAACAGAAAGAAGATATGTCCATCTACAATCCTGGTTGAAAGTCTTGGAACACTTTGCACCTTTGCCAACATAATTATGGTCTTTCCGTCCACCCTCTCCCCCTCCCCACCTCCAACACAATGTGGATGTTGGTTCATCCAAAGTAGACCCACTATTCCAACATTGCTTGGCGGGGACGGGGGCTCAGAAAATTGAATAATGACTTTCCACCTTCAAATAATGCATCACCAGTTGGTATTTTGTCAAATGTCCCAAGGAAATTTGGCCAAGATTGTAGATCTAAGACTAATGACTTGCGTTCCACATTTATTAAATAAACCCACTGCACCTTATCAAGGGTTTGCACACTTTGCATTCCATTTGTTATGGTTTCTACAGGTTGTTCACTTAGTGAGACTGTAGCTGCCGTCACTGGGTCTTGTTCAACTAGTCTTTCTGTGATACCAACTATTTCTTGATCATCAGGCATTTGGATATCTTTCAAAAGCTGGTCAACATCTTTTGAGCCTGCCAAAAGTGACAGCTTACCCTAAAGAAAAAAATGAAAAGATCAGTTATAACTGGTTTTACATTGCATAAATATTCTCTATGATGTCAATGATACCTTGATTTTGTTGACACTGTATGTAAGTCTGTTCCCATCTGGAGGATTGGGGGAAAAAATATACCACTATTGTGATTGCTAGATCTTAACTCATGTTTTCCATAGCAGGAACAGTTTAAGAGCATTGCTATCCCCTGCATGGGATGCTAGTCCAACACAAGTCACCCTGCTTCAGCCTTAAGAATATCAGCCCAAAGAATATCTGAAATCTGTTTCCCTGAAAATTTGGTCACCCAGTCCACCGAATAAAAAGCATGGCCTGAACCATTTTTCTTTCTGGGAAAAGGTCCCACCCCACCCCTTATTCTTTATTCACTCATTCTGACTCTGACAAACATGTGAAAAGTGTTGACATACCTTCTCAGGAGAGGTGGATTTGATCACTTTCACATTTGTAAAGACCTGTTCCTTGCTGAGAGCTTGCTTCAGGTTCCAGTGTCTTGTTCTCCACAGTGTTAATAAATGTTTATACTGAATTTCCAACCTATTGGACCAAACACAAGGAAACATTACTGGTACAGCATGGTAAACCAAACTTATAACAGACATTCTCTCACTTAGAGCGGTCCACTCCAGTTCTCCTCTGATTTTGAACTAGAAAATAACTAAATGATAAATAAGGAGTTGGGAGTGTTAACAAATTAATAGATGTGTACACATTTTGGGGGTTTTATTTACAAAGTGTTTTCTAATGAGCACTGAAAACCATCATGGCCATTTCATTGCTTAGTGACACTTGTCTAGTGATTGATAACTCTTCCAAACTGGAGAGAAACAACTTTTGCATCATTTCAACTGCATTAGTAAGTAAGGATAGATAGTAGTGCTTATGGTAGATATATGAAGAAAATCAATTTTGGAGTCAGAGATCGAGTGGACCATTCTTAGTGAGAGCCTCTTAACAATTCATGAATTAGAAAAGAAATACAGGCATTAAAAAAAACACACATTACAGATTAGTTAACATTGATTCATCCTAATTTGCAATTAAACTCATCAACAATAGACGAGCTTGGGGAAGGTGCCTGGAAAGATAGTGGAGCCTCGCGCACAAGAGCTGGGCGCGTAGGGTAACCATGACAACCCTGTAAAGCAACCACCAGGCACCGTCACACTGCAAAAAAGAGCGGAGCCATGATACCTACCTCATACTTACCAGAAAGGGAGGGAGGGCAGGGAGCAAAGTTGCCAAGCACAGTCGAAAAGGCAAGAATGCACGTGAGAATGAGCTGACCTCAAAAGCTGAGCTGTAAAACCACGCGACCCCCTGCAAACCTCAACTACTGCGCATGTCCACAACAGGGGAGGCCACTGACCAGCATTGTTTCGCGTTCAACTTAGCTTAAATTGCAGTCAACCACATTAAAATGTTTCAAGTTTTTCAGCCAAAGTAAGTCATCTCATCAAAATTTCTCTCAACATCTACACATTTGATTTGTTACTGTCAGTTACAACTAAGTGAACACAAGAAAATCTTACAAAGACCCTGTAGAACCTAATACAGGAAGTTGAATCATTCAGGTCCAACACAGCTTTACAGTAAGTAACATAAGTTATATCATTTTACCTTGTTGAAAATTCAGTAGCCTCTACGTCAGGAGCAGGAATAACAAAACATACTGACGGCACTTCACACTGTCTACCACTGGCATTTGTGATCTGGTAAGAGATTCAGGTTTCAGGGAAACACGGGTTTGATTAGTGATTTCGATCAGGGTTTTTTCATTTGTTTGTTTGTTCATTTATTCTGTTTATTTTATTTTCTACTGAGGTCTGTAATAATATAAACTTAAGAAAGAAAGAAACGAATCACTTCATGATTACATGCAAGACATACTTTCCAAGAGTGATGTTCAGAGTTATCCAGCAGAATACACTCTTCACCTTTGTTGACAATATTCTGAAAAAAAAAATTAATTAAAAACATATTTAACATAAACAACCGGAAAAATGAATTTCAATGTGTGTGCAGGTCTTTCACACATAATGCACCAACTGTGCTACAATCAGGCATATACCTTGACCACAAGCAAAGTATTTTTCCTAACCTATCTTCCCACCCATGCAAAATTTTGGCCAAGATCTCACTGAGAATCTCGGTGAGTTCTTGGCTTCTGAGATTTTGGTATCTTGGTGAGATCTTGACAAGATTGTGCTGAGATTTAGAGAGACTCAAAAATCATAGGAATATCCCAGCCATCTTGGTGATTATATCTTGCCATTCTCGACAAGAAATAGGAAATCTCGCCAGGATCTTGCCAATATATAAATATACAAACATCATGGCAAGATCTCTGCAAAGTCTCGGCAGTCTTGGCAAGATTTCGCCAATCTCAGCGAGATAATTGAGATCTCAGCGAGATAATCGAGATCTCAGCGAGATCTAGGCAAAAATTTTGCACAGACACCGGAACAACGAGTGTATATCAGACTCACCTGCATGTTCTTGTAACTGCACACTGGGTCAACAAGAAGTTTGCTCTTTAGTTTGGATTTCCTCTGCGGCAACGGTACCACCTTTTTACTCAGGAGTTGTAAAGAACTTATGACATCTTTGAAGTCAACTAGTTCTTGTTTCATTTCCTGGTTAAATAAAATTCATGTCAATGACTTAATTTTCAAGTGTGGCCAACACCTAACTTCTCCTCACACCATCAATGCGATGCCAGTCAGGTGACCATCACAGCCATCAATCAGGAATATAGCATCTTGACATATTACTGAATTCTCAGAGAGGAGAATTACTTTTCACAACTTGGCCAAATTGAAAGGGTTAAAATAAAAGAATCAAATTTAGTCACTTTTAAAAGTGTAGACAAACTGCAGATTGTCAGTAGTCTGTAAATTACAACTTTAGGGAGAACAAAACCTACAGATTTTGCACAGCATTAAAAAGAGAAAATATCAGGAAGAGGTTTAATTTTCAGCTTCCTTTCTCAAACCAATTAATAATTTATCACGTTTAAACAAAGGAAAAATATCAAATACAGTTTAAAGGGAATAAAAGTGCTACTTAGCATTTCAAAAAATAATGTTAATTTTGTGATAAACTCAGAACATATGGCAGTGACCTGAATTATTCATGTAAGCCACACCTATTAACCTTGCCTGACCATTTGTTTACTAAGTATTGAAAATGAATTCTCGCTGAGTTCTGTGTGACCTAAAATATCCAGTTTAGATAGATACACTGAAACACTAAGCATAAAAGCAAGCCATAGGATAAGAAACACAAAACTGGCAAGAGTAAGGCATAAATGAATGCTGCAGAAACATAGAGCCTCCACTAGGGAAACCAACTAGAGAGACAATCTCAGATAGTGCAGAGTGCAATGTATAGTTCTGGCACAGTAGTTACACATGTCGTGTTCACTCCCGGTTTGTATTTACTTTGGTACCTAGGGCTTTTTCCCTTGCAGAATATGATCGGACAGAAACCTTGATAAGACATAACCTTGTCACAATCTTGGCAGTGCGTATGTTTCATGTCTGCACTTTCATTCGATATTTAATAATAGCTTACAGTTACTGTTTGTCAAGACAGTGTGGTGGCCTCATGGTTAGTGTGCTTGTCCCTAGATCAAGTGGTCCAGGTTCAAGCCCTGCCGAGGACACTGTGTTGTATTCTTGGGCAAGACACTTAACTCTCACAGTGCCTCTCTCCACCAAGGAGTGTAAATGGGTACTGGTGAATTGTTGAGGAAACCTAACAAATTGCAAGGGAGTGACTTGCGATGGACTACCATCCCTTCCAGGGGGAGTAGAAATATTTCTAGCTGCTTCATGCTACAGAAACCGGGATAAGCTCCAGAAGCTACATGTATGAGCCAAGCGGCTCCAAGGCTTCACTTCAAGACAGCTTCCACATTTTATGCTGGCGTTTTACGCTGATTTTTGTTCATTTCAAAATTCAATAATACGTTGAAGAAGCAAATGTGACAATTTTAATTTTCACACCAACATTTGTAACTTGATACTTCTGTTTTCCTCGCAAAGGTATGTAACTTAAAACCCTTGTTTTCTCAAAAACTTAAGAGATGAACAGAAGAAAGTAAATATCCTATGACAAAATGGAACAAAGTTTAACATCTTATGAAAACTTTTCACCGATAATCAAGAAGTAATTTAATTATCAAATACTCATAGAATACCACATTCTTATACAGTTGCCACCTCAGTGATATTGATTAATGCAATGGAGAAGCATTCACGAAGAAGTATTGAATGTCTGCACTACTCAGTTGACCGAAATTATATATCCTACATCGGGAAACGAGTCCCGCCAAAAACTGAGTAAATTAATTTACACTTTCATTACATGCCACAGAGTCTGCAGCAATATTTGAACAATTGGTCTCTTTCATAGGGACAATTGAAAGAAAAATAAATAAGCCACTAGGGAGAAGCAAAACGTTTCCATCCTTAATTTGAACTCTGGCAAAGTTTGATAATAGCAGATGATATTTGATGAACCGAACTAGGGGTAATTCTAAAAGATACTCAGTCACAGTAGCGTTTTTTGCGCTAAAACGGGAGAAGTGACGTTACACGAAAAATAACTGCTGTCCTCGGTCATATCACAATCATAACAAATAAAGAACCACATGACTCTGGGGATGAAAATGGAGTATATCACGCTAACAATGCTAGAATGCATGCATCCTACATGTTGGGTTCTACCACAAGGAAAAGCACTCAACATTTTCGCTTCACATGATCTCAAATGAAATGCATCTTTCATCTAATATATAGTCAGCACGAATGCTACTAATCTGTGCATGCGTTTAGGGAAAATTGGTTTTGTTCTGAAGAGAATAGTACCACAAGGAGGACAAGAGGTTTCCTAAACCAAATATATAACTTTGTGATATTATGATTACAGTAAGGCAGGCGATACACATTTTTACGTAGTGCACACAGGCACCTACCCTCCCCAACCACTTTCTTGCCTGAAGACTAATTAATTAATTGATATTAATTAACCAAACAAACATTAAAGTTTACACCTTATGGCCTTGTTGCCATAGTGGACATCAGCCCCCAAACCATCCCAATAGTGCAGTCTGCACTAAAAAATTAATGATAAACAAATGAGCTGATTCATGCATATGGACACAAGGAGATTAATGACACCAAAAATATTCGGGCATAACTTTCTTTCAAGGTCATGCATAAAGGTCACCCCTGGTGAATTGTATTATGCTGCATACAATATGATATTGACTCAAAAGAGGCTATCTTCTGCTTTTATAAAATGTTAAATTATACATGTTAAGATCACAAAACAATGCCACTTCAGGAAGGTTTAATCTGACGACCCACTGATTAAGGACTTTGTTAATACAGATCAACAAATCTTTCTTTCTGCTGGACAGTGAGGTGAATGAAAGAAGGGACTTATGCTGCAATGATTATGTAACATTTAAGTACAAAATGTGGCTGGGGTCACAGATAAGTAACTTTTTTAAATGAGATACAAAGTTTTTAAATTAAGGTGAGCTTAGAATGCAACAAAATGATTTTAACAGCTATTTCCTCGTTTGAGACATATTATCCAAACTACTTATTAGACCATAGCGAAATAGCATCTTAAAATCACAGTCAAAAGAAGGTAATTCTCATAGAATATAATATAATGTTGGTGCCTAAAACGTTTAAGTTGAATCCTTTTGTAAATGACAAAACAAAACATTTGCATATTAAATGCAAAACGCTTATGCAGATCGAAACAAGAGCAAGGATTTTCCAAAAATTCTTCTCAAAGCACATCATCTAGTCAATCAGTGGAATAAACGATAAATAATAGAAAGAAAACTAATTATAAACTGATTTTTTCTTGGACAAACTAACATCGATACACAGACATAACTTTGTTCTAATTAAGACCGAAAGTGGGAAAATTGCACTAGACAATGAAAGCCTCTCCGTAAGTCAGCCTTTCGACAAATATTTATCCATACTTGGAAATCTATTAACAAGAAACACTCGCTGTCTTAATTTGAACGAGTAGCGCGCGTGCCTGAAAAGAACTGAAATTAACACCACGGGAAGTTACTCACGCGAAACATGTCATTCGCTGTTTACAAATTTCCAAATCGACTATTCGACCCATTAACAACAACCGAGATCTAAGTAAAAACGACATAGCAACTACTGTTTTGAAATCAAAAGAATTAAACATCGATTTCTCAATTTTTCAAATTTCATTACCGTTTCTATTTAATCTAGGCAAAATGATCAGTAACGAAATACCGCGCCAAACGTGGAGTATTTACGAAAATGCAAATTCTACAAGGAAAACGGAGTGCACTAACAACAACTTTCGCGACAGACCGCAAAATTTCCACACTTCCCAACACCTCGAGATAGTCAATCAAAAACGTTTCGGAGAGAGACAGAAAGATCAGAGTTACCTGCTTAAACTGGAGCATATCAGTAACAACATCCTTAAACTTTGGTTCCAACTCTGTTTCGGTGCCTGTCTTTGGCCCGCGGAGAAGCAAAACATAACGCTCTTTCGGTGTAGTGACACTGCTTTCATCAACTTTTCGAGCGAACACATCCCGAATATATTCCAACGAATATGCAATGATCGTTCCCATTTGTGACTGTCTAACGATCGGGAAACTTTCCAGTGGAATTCCTGCATGAACTGCTTCTTCCGAAGCAGGAAGCACTCTTTCCCTCAAGAACTTTTGCCATCGGCTGTCGTGAATCAATTGGTCGTGATTGAAGATGGAGTGCTGTGTTGTTCGCCATCTTACAACAGTAGCTGCACTGTGTAGTGTTCGTCTGATTGCAAAATAAACAAGAGTACAAGGATTTTTGATCATTTGCGAAACCCAACTGACAGGATAGAGCAGTTTGGAGAAAAATACTCGTGAGGAACTCGCTGTCCTTATGGAAACCGGTCGCGGTCGTCGTCCATGTAATTTGTTTTCGCTCCTTGCTCGGTAAATGAAGTATAAAAGTGAAAGTAACGCCGCGACAGCGACAGCAGCCGAAGTAAACAAAATGAGCAGCAAAAGTGGCAGCGGATTCCAATGCAACACGACACACATTTTATGACTTTGGCGATGGCGTTCTCGCCAAGATTATTTCGATTGCACGGCAAACCTGGCCAACACCTGCATATGTTTTGTTTCCGCTTATAATCCCGTCAGACGGCTGTAAAACCGAAGTTCGATGAAGCGGAGTGTTTTTTTGTTTACTGCATGGTCGTCAAACACGTGGATTTGACCTGACTGAATGCAACATCCGCAGGTAGTCACGGATTCCCGCTTCCAGGTCAATCATTCACTTCATTTTTCATGGAGAAAGACTTTCTTCGAGTTGGTCTTCAAGTTACTTTCGAGCGTTAGCAAGCTTCCTGTTTACCTTGTTGAAATTCAGCTCTATAAAATTCCGTGTAAACGTGTAAACAGACAGTGGACACCAAGCGATAGCAAATGGCTTACGCGCGCGCCAAGTACAGTTGAAACCGGACACGCAAAGACAAAGATCTTGAATTTTAATCACCGCACTGAAATATTAATAACTATAAAATGCAAAAATACCTACAAATTTGTTTTTCACATCGCTAATCGGGTATAAAAACCCCAGTTGTTGTAAAGTGGGATCCAAATTACTGCTGGAAATGACCGCGACATACGGTCAATACAAGCAAGAAATTGGTCAAATTTTGCAAGGAATTTATCAGATATTAGTAATATTCTGAGAGTAACACAGTTTTTCGTTTTCACCCGTTAATGTCATTATTCCTTAGAAAATGTAGTTAAATTTAGTATCAAGCAAGTCAGGGAAACAGCCGCAGCTCATGAACAGCAAAAGACTTTAATTACATAAAATAAACAGGGGTAAAAAAAGATTTGAACGTTTGTTTATTATGCAAATATAATTCCAAGTGGTAACCAGATGAAGAACAATTCACATTTCACAGTCCATTGAAGCACCAATCAATCTTGTCGTTTCTAAGAGTTCTTCTGAAACAAATAATTTGTTTGTCTTATATTGTGCTCTCTGCTCCTTGTCGATTGGACAGAAAAGGCGTTCGCTAGCGTGAAAAGTGAAAATGAACGCGCAGTGCAATTTTAATTTCGAAGAAAGAGACTTCGAAACAGTTGTCAGTCTGAAAGGGTCGTAACCTTTTATCTAAAATGGCGCATATTTTATTTCAAAGTAGGTTCTAGTCGATTGAGCTTCTTTTGCTTTTTATACGCCTACACACATTGACACATAGCATGTCACGCTATTTTGGGACAATTTCTACTGGACATTCCCTAAGTTACAAGGCTCCAATTGTACTGTTAAGATGTTTTGATTATATGAAAACTATCCGTTCTCATTTTACTTGAAAACCACAACTAATAGACACACTGAAACTTAGCAACGGCTATGAGCGTGCTTTCTAAATGTAAATTAGCGTTTGAATAGTAATGTTAAGACTTATCCAGAGTTTTCTTTCAATAAGTCGCGACGTCTGACGCGGGTCACGGCAAGAAACATAGTCCGTTGGTCACATCTATTGCTGGCAAAGGGAGACTGTTGTTAATCTAGGAAAAACGGGAACTAGAACTTTTCTTTCTCTTTTCTGTCGATTTGTTAAACAATATTTTTAACTCGGCATATGCTCTAAGAGCACAAACGCCTCATTGAGATACTCCTGTTTTCTTACTTGTCTAGTACCTCAGTACCTCCTTAGTCCACAGATTGTGAATAGTTTGTAGATTCTCATCACCATTAACCTAATTGGTCAGAACCAAGTAAACCAATCCAACACAGGACTGTTCGGTTTACATATTTATTGCCCATTTAATGGTATCGCTAAAAATTCACTGTCGTTAGTGAAAAGCTGCAAGTGGCAACTCCGCCCCCACTCCCCACGCACAAAGAAAGGCGTGCCCGATAGCCTAGGGCTGGTGCATTTTGATTATTTAAAATTTATCCCGAAAGAAAAAAAAAAAGAGGGGGGGGGGGGGGGTTAGAGGCTACTGAGAATGACCTTCGGACTGGTACATCATTGTGACAGCTTGCTTGAAGGGTAAGCTCGAAAACTGGTTTTCTTTGCACCCTGCTTACCCCATCTCGAAAGTCAACAATCCCCTCAAAAAAAACAGTGATTCCCTATTGAAAATACCACAAGGGATACAAGTAGATGCCAAATATGTCTTGTTTTGGTAAACCTTATTTCTTTTTCCAAGAAAATACACTGTTGCACAATCGCCGAAAAAGCTAAAAGAGAACCTTTAACAACTCTGTCCAACAGTTATACCACCATGCAAGAGGAACCGGGAGATTTTACTTTATAGCTCGTAAATAATGTAAGCAAAACTGCTGAGGGTAATGACCGTTCCTTACAATCTTTACTCAAAGCTCTGGCAATTTCACATTTGCCACGATTTCGTTGAAAGTTGGGTCGGCCCACGTACGATGTACTTCCTTCAGTTTCCGAACCCAGCTTCGAAAAGAGTCAGTCAGAAGCCTTGTCTATTGTCTTGATATCTTTTGGTATCAACTGTTAGGGCGTATATATGGCCGGATTTACGGCCGGTAAATACCAAACCATATCTTTCCGATACATGTTCCCGCAATATCAGGCTCGTTAGGTCAACCACTGGTAATTTGGTTCGACTACTTCTCGCCAAAATACGAACCATGGCTTGGACAAACTCGCCTGACATGCCGTCGACGCGTACCAAAAAGGTTCCATTACGTATAAGAAATACTCGCAAAAAAGTGGAAAACCTTTGAAAGTAGCGATAGGAAAAGATTACTTTCGAACCTAAGTTTTCACCATGGAAATGCGAAAAGAATCGTTTTTCCTACTATACATTAACTGAACACGGGACGTCCAGGTTTCTTTAAAATATAACTTTAATTTACAAGTAGAGACAGACAGGGTGTATGGTGGGTAGAGTTGGGTAGTGGCAGATCAAAAGTGCAAAGGAGATGAGTGGAAGAAGTCAGTTGCTAATGTAAAATTTGGTAAAATTTAGGCCTGCAGTAATTACGAGAATTTAACCGGCTGAAGGTTTTGTATTCCAAGCGTCGTTCACTTTTGACTTTCAAATCGGTTAGAAATTCTTTTTCTTTTTTTGTCCCAAGCACTTACCGTCAGGCTGTTCAAAGCCTGTTCAGCGGCATCACGTGCAGAGATGTTCTGTACATCATATTCCGTGTTCAGTCTTTCAACTAACTGAATCATCTTCTGCTCTGTTGTATGTGCATCCTGGAAATACTGTATGTGATGAAGATAAAAAATGCACTTTACCACTCAAAAGCTGAAATTCAGATTCAGATCACGGAAGCAATAAAAAGAGAAAAGAGCTCCCCCCCCCTCCCGCCCCTACCCCTTGCCAGATAAATGCGGAAAGCCCCGCAAACGCACCATGTTTTCCACCAATGAAGTCGGGGTGTGGTGTTAATTTTTTTCATTTATATTGACCAAGATAATATTTATCTACGAAATTTCAACTGATTGTAGATTAACAAAATTAATATGAACTTTTGGAGTCGCTAGTTTCAGTCTCACTTTTTTGTTGTGTGTTATTGGAATCCGGGGTTTTTCTCCACACATTACGATACTAACTTAGCTTCAAAAATAAATAAATAAATAAATTGATTAATCAAGAGGACCTATATATATCCAATAAACTGATCACAGCGAGTTATTATTTTTCTTTTTTCAACTTTTTAACGATGAAAGGGTTATGAACCGCGCGCGCAATTCATTCGCCCCTCTTACAATGCCGGGGGTACCAACAAAAGACGATGGATGCTATATAGATCACTGCCAGGTTAGAGAACGTCAACACGTGGAGGCAATAACAAAGTTATCGCACCTGTTGGTACATTTCTGCATTCCTTAGGTGCTGCTGAAAGGCGATAATGAGTTGGTTTAACCACCACCACTGACTTCGCATGGCATTCAGGTACGCCTTCATAGAGAGGTAGAAAAGCAATCAAAAACACATCAATAAAACCTCTTTTCTAAGAGAGCAAAGAAAAGAACTGAGCGACTGAGGGCTAGCTAAAGTTCAGCGTCCCCTGGCTTTGTTGCAAATACTCTTCCTTTTCGACCATGGTTCGATGCTTTTTAGCAACAATTATGACTTCTATTCTAGTCTCACCTCAATTGGACCGGGTGCGGGGTGTCCAGTTTGAATCAAATTGTCTCCTTTGGCCAGTAGCATGTTATAATGTGGTTCTCTTTCTCGAATATCAAACTCAAGATTCTGAAATCAAAAGGAAAATAATCCTCAGCGACATTTTTACACTCCTTACCCCTCCCGCCTCAGTCATACCTCTCCGTGCGCTTGCAGTTCTTCGATGTCGAGGTCAGTACAAGACCAGTCACGTGACACCTCTGGCTCCTCTCGTTGGTTCATCCAGATCAACTCTTTAGTGGCTTCACTCATGAAAGCGACCAAACTCTTCAAATGGTTAATACGATCCACAGAACTTTTCTGCAAGATACAAAAGTTACATCTGATCAATAAACCAAAAGAAAACGCGTTTGAAAATGTTCTGAATTTAAATAGATATCACTGTAGTACTATTTAGCTAGAGTCAGGCTTCCGCTCGTCACAGACCAAAAGCATTGCGTGACGCCGGAGAAGAACTGAAGTTGGTACGGGACACTTCGACTTGAGGGCAATGTTTTCTATAACAACTTTTTTTTTGGGGGGGGGGGGGGGGGGGGGGGGGGGGGGGGGGCCCCGGTTTGTGGGGCGGGTTGGCCCCTTTTTTTAGGTCTCTTTGGGTGAC
>Ga0126339_10000081_pt1 | contig 34082 bp, 29 predicted proteins | sample OrbTmetagenome_2_FD_92532 | JGI IMG/M metagenome (GOLD analysis project Ga0126339, IMG submission 92532) | Coral microbial communities from Petempiche,Puerto Morelos, Mexico - Orbicella T R C metagenome | ecosystem: Host-associated > Invertebrates > Cnidaria > Coral | place: Petempiche,Puerto...
ATGGCCCATGCCCCCATGGAGCCGTTGAGTGCCGTGGCCCTCAAGACGGCCGGTGGCATTGAGGTTCGCACGGGGTCCCAGATCCCCACCATGGACGTCCTGGCCATCGCCGAGGCGGCCGGGTTGCGACCCGATCAGGTCACCCTGCGCACCCTCTACGCGGGCGGCAGTTTCGGCCGGCGCGCCACGCCCGACAACGACGTGGCCGCCGAGGTGGCCGCCATCGCCCGGGGTTTGTTCGACAGGGGGATCTCGGCGCCCGTCAAGCTGCTCTGGTCCCGCGAGGATGATATCCGGGGCGGCCGCTACCGCCCCATGGCCCTGCACAGTCTGCGCGGTGCCCTGGACGAGGCCCGCCGGCCGCTGGCCTGGCAGCATCGCATCGTGACCCAATCCATTCTCAAAGGCACGCCGTTCGAATCTGTGCTGGTGAAGGATGGCCTGGACCAGACGTCCGTCGAAGGGGTGATCGACCTGCCCTACGCCATCCCCAACATGCTGGGCGACCTGCACGGTCCCGACCCCGGCGTGCCGGTGTTGTGGTGGCGCTCGGTGGGGCATTCCCACACGGCCTTCGCCGTCGAGTCGTTCGTGGACGAACTCGCGCATGACGCCGGCGCCGATCCGCTGGCCTGGCGGATGGACCTGCTGGCCGATCACCCGCGCCTTCTCGGTGTGCTGATGCTGGCCGCCGACAAGGCGGGTTGGGCCGCGCCCTTGGATGCCGGGCGCGGACGCGGCATCGCCGTTCACAAGTCGTTCGGAAGCTATGTCGCGCATGTGGCCGAGGTGACGGTCTCGGACACCACCCTGACCGTGGACCGGCTGGTTTGCGCCGTCGACTGCGGGATCCCGGTCAACCCGGACATGATCCGCGCCCAGATGGAGGGCGGCACCGGGTTCGGCTTGTCGGCGGCCTTGCGCGGGCGTATCACGCTGGACGACACCGGCAAGGTGATGCAGTCCAACTTCCACGATTTCGAGATCCTGCGCATGTTCGCCATGCCTCCCGTCGAGGTCCATATCGTCCCATCGACCGAACCGCCCTCCGGGGTCGGCGAGCCCGGCGTGCCCACGGTGGCGCCGGCCTTGGCCAATGCCATCTTCGCGGCCAGCGGCAAGCGCCTGCGTGATCTGCCCCTAAAGCTCGGGTGAACGCGTGCACGCAGCCTTAAGCGGGTCGGGGGGGCGCGTCGCGATCCTGTTCGCCGCCATGTTCACGGCCATTGGGGTCATGCTTCCCTTCTGGCCGGCCTGGTTGGAGGATCGCGGCCTGCTGGCCGTGGAAATCGGCATCATCATGGCCGCCTGTCAGTGGGGGAAGGTGTTGGTTCACCCCACGGTCGGCGCCTGGGTGGACCGCCATCAACACCGTCGCGCAACCCTGATCGGCCTTGCCGTGGCGAGTTGGCTGGGCTTCGCCGCGATGATGCCTTTGTCCGGCTTCTGGCCCCTGCTGCTGATCAGCCTGCCGGCATCGGCCTGTATGGCGGCGATGATGCCTCTGTCGGAGACCGTCGCCCTGTCGGTCGCGCGGGCCAAGGGCGCCGAGTATGGCCGCATGCGCCTTTGGGGATCGCTGACCTTCATGCTCGCCGCCGTGGGCACCGGGGCGGCGCTGGACGTCTGGCCGGTGGCCGTGGTGTTTCCGGCCGCCATCGTCGTCACCCTCGCGGTTACGGTCTGGGCTGCGATCCGTCTGCCTGGGGACGAGGCCGCCCCGCCGCCCCCGACGCGCCGTGAGAACGGCCCGCGCCAGGGCCTGGGCCGGCTGCTGGGCGACGGGCGCTTTCTGTTGTTCATCGGGTGCGCCGGCTTCGCCCAGGCGTCCCATGCGCCCTACTATGGCTTCTCGACCCTGCACTGGCGGGCCGCCGGCCTGTCGGAGACCACCATCGGCCTGTTGTGGGCGCTGGGGGTTCTGGTGGAGATCGGGTTGTTCGCGATTGGCGCGCGGATGCTGGCGCGCATGGGGGCGATGGGTCTGTTGCTGAGTGCCGGGGTGGGCGGTCTTCTCCGCTGGACCGTGCTCGCGCTGACGACCCATCCGGCGGCGCTGTTTGCGGTGCAAGGGCTTCATGCCCTCACCTTCGCCGCCGCCCATCTGGGGGCCATGCACTTCATTGCCCAGGCCATTCCCGCAAGCCATGCCGTGCGGGCGCAGGGCCTCTACTCGGCGTTGTCCATGGGCGCCTTGCTAGGCTTGGCAATGCTGATCTCGGGATGGCTGTATGCGGGGGTAGGGGGACTGGCCTTCCTGCTGGCCACCGGCCTCAGCCTGGCATCCCTGGGGTTGGGGGCGATCCTGGTCGGGCGCTGGCGCGGCGGCCCCCTTTGGGAAACGGAGACGGGGGAAACGAAGACGGGGGAAACGAAGACGGGGGAAACGAAGACGGGGGAAACGAAGACGCGGTCGGGTGACATGGCCGTGGCGCGCCGCTGATCGGCAAACGATCAGAGGGGGCGATCCGAGGCGAGCCGAGACCGGAAAAGCGTTTCCATTCCGTGTTGGGTGCTGTAGGGTCCGCGCCTTCCTCCCCTCGCCCCATCGTTTCGACCAGCTCCGGTGACCCGGCATGACGACCGACTCCGCCTCCTCCCTGTCCGCTAGCCCCCAGTTCGCTAGCCCCCAGTTCGCGCCCAAGGTGGGTGTCATCATGGGCAGTCAATCAGACTGGCCCATTATGCGTCACGCTGCCGAGACCCTGGCCGCTCTGGGGGTGCCCCATGAGGCGCGGATCGTGTCGGCCCATCGCACGCCACATCGGCTGTATGACTACGCCGGATCGGCGCGGGATCGCGGCCTGATGGCGGTGATCGCCGGGGCGGGCGGTGCCGCTCACCTGCCCGGCATGTGCGCGTCCATGACCCCGTTGCCGGTGTTCGGCGTACCCGTCGAAAGCAAGGCGCTGAAGGGCCTGGACAGCCTGTTGTCCATCGTGCAGATGCCCGCCGGGGTGCCGGTGGGGACCCTGGCCATCGGCCGTTCGGGGGCCATCAACGCCGCCCTTCTGGCGGCCGCCGTGGTGGCGCTGACCGACCCCGCCGTGGCCGCGGCGCTGGATGCCTGGCGCGCCCGCCAGACAGCGTCTGTCGCCGAGGTCCCGGTCGACGATCCGGAGACCAAGACGGCATGACGGTGATTGGTCCCGGATCGACCATCGGTATCGTCGGCGGTGGGCAACTGGGCCGCATGGCGGCACTGGCGGCCGCGCGCCTGGGGTACGACTGCCACATCCTGACTCCCGAGCGCGACAGTCCAGCGGCCCGTGTGGCCGCCGGTGCGGTCGTCGCCCCCTATAACGATCCGGCGGCGCTGGCCGCCTTCGTCGACGCTGTGGACGTGGTGACGTTCGAGTTCGAGAACGTGCCCGCCCGCGCCGTCGCCTGGCTGGCCGAGCGCCGTCCGGTGCGGCCCGGCTGGCGGGTGCTGGAGACCACCCAGGACCGAATCCTCGAGAAAACCTTCCTCAACGACGTTGGCATCGAGACCGCCCCCTGGCGGCCGGTGAGAGGTCCCGATGACTTGCACGCCGCCCTGACCGACCTGGGAACGCCGGCCATCCTCAAGACCGCCCGCTTTGGCTATGACGGCAAGGGGCAGGTTCGCCTGACCCCCGACAGCGACCTCGCCGCCGCCTGGGCGGCGCTGTGCACCAACGACGCGGTCCTGGAGGGCGTCGTGGACTTCGCCACCGAAGCGGCGGTGATCGTCGCGCGCGGCCCCGATGGGGCCATGGCGGTCCACGACCCGGTGCGCACGGTGCACGTCGACCACATCCTGGATAGGGTGGAGGCGCCGGCCCCCCTGCCCGCCCCCATTCTGGACCAGGCCCGGACACTGGCACGACGGGCGGCGGAGGCGCTGGATTTGGTGGGGTTGCTGGCGCTGGAGTTGTTCGTGACCCGCGACGGTCGCTTGCTGGCCAACGAGATGGCGCCGCGTCCCCACAACTCAGGTCATTGGACCCTGGACGGCTGCGTTACCGACCAGTTTGAACAGTTCATCCGCGCCGTTTGTGGCCTGCCCTTGGGGGCAGTGGCCATGAGAGGGCGCGCCGCGCGCATGAAGAACCTGCTGGGCGACGAAGCGGAGACCTGGGCGACGCTGCTGGCCGACCCAACCGCCAAGCTGCACCTCTATGGCAAGCGCGAGGCCCGGGCCGGCCGCAAAATGGGGCATGTGACCTGGGTGGACGAGTAGAAGACGGACCCGGCGCGATCACCGTCAACCGCGCCGGGCCGCATGCCACATCATCGCGTCCGGAACCGGGGGCGCGGCACCCGGCCCAGGCCCTCGGTCAGGGACTGCAAACCTTTCAGGGGATTGGGCACCCGCGACAGCCGGTCCTCAACCTCCCGCCGTGCCTTGATCAGGCGGGCCACGCCGGCGAGCCGTCGGTCGAGGAAGCCCCAGGTCTCCACGCTGTCCTCGGACGAGTCGTCCAGCCAATAGAGAAGCGTCGCCGTATAGATGCCCGCCAATTGCAGGCGCTTGGTGTAGAAGTTGAAGTCCGTCGTGGTGTCGCCCACCGCCCACCAGACAGTATCCACTGTACGATAGGTACAGCGTAGCGATGTTGGCGCATTGCCCGGCAGCGACAGCAGGGCGACGCCGCGCCGCACCGCCTCGCGGTCCATGTCCCAGCGCTGCAAGCGAAGACGGATGGCCAGGGCGACCCTTTCGTGCATGCGCAGATCGGTTGTGTCGGCGGCCGCCAGGTCCGCTTCCATGCGTCGGTCGGCCAGGTCGCACCAATGGGCCACGGCCTGCGCCGGCCCTTTCTGGAAGGCGCGATCCGCCTGGTCGGCATCGAAACCGGCATCACGGGCGGCGGCGCGCAGGCTTTTCATGGTCCAGCCGTCGAAGGCCACATGCATGAGAGCCGCGTCCACCAGCGCATCCCGAATTCCGGTCATGGCATCCTGTGGCGCCGATCCGGCGGCCGGGTCGTCCATGACGGACTCGATCTCCACGTCGATCACGTCGCCGGAGCCCGGATCCCCGGTTGGGCCGACACCAAGCGCGCCATGCGGGCCTGACTCCGCGCCAGACACGGTATCATCGCTCGCCATGAGCTTTGTCTCCTCTTTTCGGTGAGGGCATCGCGGGGATACCCGGGCATGTCTCTACCATGGATACGGATCCCCACCGCCCCTGGATGAGTCAATTCAATTGGGGTCTTGATGGGCGTCGGCGGTGACCGCCAGGCGTGCGCGCATTTCATCAGCGAAGCCAAAAGCCGCCATGTCCGTCATCCGTTGCGGATAAAGGACCCCGTCGAGGTGATCGCATTCATGCTGCAAGACCCGTGCGTGGAAGCCTTCAGCCACGCCTTCGACCACCGATCCATCGCCGGACAAACCACGCCACCGCAGTCGCGTGTACCGGGGCACCCGTCCCGTGAGGCCTGGAAGAGACAGGCAGGCTTCCCAATCATCGGCTGTCGTGTCGTCCAATGGCTCGAGCATGGGATTGATGAGAACGCGCAGGGGGACCGCCTGCCCTTCGTTGCGGGCGGCCGGCACCCGATAGATCACGATGCGAAGCGAGACATGGACCTGCGGCGCCGCCAGTCCAATCCCACCGATGTCGTCCAACGTGTCCATCATGTCGGCCAGTAGCCGCCGAATGTCCGGGGCGATGGGGTCGTCCACCGGCTGTGCCGTCATGGAGAGGACAGGGTGGCCCATGCGCGCAATCTTGAGAATCGACATGGCCTCTGACATATATGCGCGCGCTGCCCGATGACAACGGCGCAATGCCAGCGATCCCATGACAACGAACAAGATGCGGGCGGACAAAATGCGGGCGGATGTGCAGGCAACGCCTCAGGTGAGTCTTCACAACCGCGCGCGCTCATGATAGCGTCCTTCTCCTTGAACGGCGTGGAAACACGCCGCATGTTTTGTTTTGTCCGCTGGATGGCGGACACCGTGACTCCGCCTCTCGTTCGCGGTCGGCCCCTTCCGGGGCAAGAGGCTGTCGCATCGGGTTCGATGCGACAGGGGTGGGGTCGTCACCGCTGGCGCCGTCACGTGGATGGTGTCGGATCGTGGTCGAAACGCCGGGCCGCCCGGTATGCGTTATGCGTTGACAGGCCCATCGGGGGGAAGGCCCCCATGGCGGACAGGAAGGAGGCATTACCCTGGTTCAGGTTCTCGTTCGCGACAACAATGTCGATCAGGCGCTGAAGGCGCTGAAGAAGAAGATGCAGCGCGAAGGCGTTTTCCGGGAAATGAAGCTGCGCCGCAATTTCGAAAAACCGTCGGAAAAGCGGGCGCGCGAGAAGGCCGAGGCCATCCGGCGCGCACGTAAGCTTGAGCGCAAGCGCCTGGAACGCGAAGGCTTCTAGGCTATCCCGCGTCATCGTCGGCGACGGAACCTGTCCTGAGGTCGTCCGGCCGTCTCAGGCCGGACGCGGATAATCAATCCGCGTCTCGCTGTGCGGTGATAGCACCGCTCTCATGTCATGGTCTTGGCGTTTCGCCAACCAACCCCTGTCCATCTGCCGTCAAAGGTATTGGGCACGCGATACGGTCCACTCGCCGTGGTTCTCTGTGAGTCGTTTGACGCCGAGTCCAGCAGGGGAGTCCAAGGTCGTGAGGATGCACAGCGACACCCCGGCAGCCGTGGGTCGATGTGTACGCCGCGCCCATTTGGATGAGCCGCTGTCGGTGGGTGTGCTGATCACCCTGGTTCGAGGATCAGGTGCGGGTGGACATGTGAAGTGCTGGGAGCGGTTCGCCGAGGCCGCCATCGCATTGCCTCCCGGGACGCTTGACCTGACGATCTACACCCTGGGCGCCGACGTCAGCGATGAATCCTGGAGTTCGTCTGTTCGCTTTTGTGCCTTGCCGCCGCGCCTGAGCACGGCGCGGTTTTCCCTGTTGGCGCAGGACGCCGGTCACACAGACCTCGCCCCCTATCATGCCCGCCTGGCACGGCGGCTTGGGGATCATACCGTCTTGCACACCACCGACTCTTTCAGCTTCGCCCGGACGGCGTTGCGGGTGGCGCGCGGGAATGGGCAAGCCCTCGTGGCGTCGATTCACACCGACTTGCCAGCGTTCACGCGGGTATATTCGCGCGAGATCATCGGGCAGGTGGTCGGGACCGGACGCTTGGGGCGCCTTGTGCTTGATGCGTGGAACGTACCGGACCGATTGGGACGCAGGGCCGAGCGGCGTGTGGGTCGTCTGCTACGGTCTCATGATCGGGTGCTGGTGTCCAAGGACGCAGACCGGACCTTCGCCGAGCCCCTGGTCGGGGCGGACCGGGTCTCCTGGCTGCGGCGCGGGATTGATCTTGACCGGTTTCACCCCCGCCACCGGGATCGGGCGCGCTTGGCGGCCGATCTGGGCATTCCCGACGACCGACCGTTGCTGCTGTTCGTTGGTCGCGCCGACGATTCTAAGAGGGTGATGACGGTGGGACACGCGGCGCGACATCTGCTGGACGAGGGCATGGACCTGCATGTGCTGGTCGTCGGCGAGGGGAAGCGCCGCGTCGACCTGTCAGCCTTGCTAGGCGCGCATGCAACCGTGCCCGGGGCGCTGCCCCAGGAGCGTCTGCCGATGCTGTATGCCAGTGCCGACCTGTTCGTCTTTCCATCAGAAAGCGAGGTCTCGCCCAATGTTGTCCTGGAAGCCCGCGCCAGCGGTCTTCCCGTGCTGTTGTCGGTGCGAGACGGGGGTGCCCGGTTCGTCGCCCGGTCCGGCGAGGACGGGATCCTGATGGACGATCCGGCTCCAGATGCCTGGGCAAAAGCCCTACGGCCGATGTTGGCGAACCCCGAGGCGCGCACCCAAATGGGGTGCCGCGCTCGCGCCGTGGTCGAGGCCACGGCGCCCACGTGGCGCACGGTTCTGGAGCAAGACCTCTTCCCGGCTTGGCAGGCCGCCGCCGCTGCTGTCTCGAGGCGCTGAGGCATGCCCGCGTCGCTTCCCTCCATGATGCGCCGCCTTCTACCCGTGCTGAAGGCGGCCCTGTCCCTCGGCCTGCTGATCTTGATTCTGTCCGGTGTGGACCTGGCCGCCCTCTGGGCGCGGTTGGACGCGGCCCTTCTGCCGGCCGCCTTGGCGGCGCTGGTGCTGTTGCAGATCCAGGCGGTCGGCGGAGCACAGCGCTGGCGTCTGGTGCTGGCCGCCCACGACCGGCCCCTGCCCTTCCCCACCGCCTGGCGCAACGTCCTGTTGGGCCTGTTCGGCAATCAAGCCATGCCCTCCACCATCGGCGGTGATGCGCTGCGCCTGTGGAATGCATGGCGCCTGGGCTTGCCGCTGGGCCTGGCGACCCGGTCGCTGGTGGTGGACCGGGTGTTCAGCTTTCTCGGCCTGATCCTGCTGTGCGTGGCCGGCCTGCCCGTCCTGGCCACGGCCGCCGGGGATCCCCTGGTCACGCGCGGTCTGCTGACCCTGGTGCTTGGTGGGTTGGCTTGTCTGGCTATCCTGCTGTCCCTGCGTTTTTTGCCGCGCCTGGTCGCGGCGTGGCGTGGCGTGGATGCCTTTGTCGCCCTGTCCCGCTCGGCCTGGGCCGTGCTGGAAAGCCGCAGGCTAGCGCCGCCGGTGCTGGCGTTGATGCTGCTGCCCCATCTGATCGACATCACCGTGACCTGGGGCTACGCGCAGGCGTTGGGCGCCGACATCACCTGGGGTGAGATGGCGCTCGTGTTTCCGCCGGCGATCCTGGTCGCCGCCGTGCCGGTATCCATCGCCGGCTGGGGGCTGCGGGAAGGCGCCCTGGTGCTGGGCTTCGGTCTGATCGGCCAACCGGCCGACGTGGCCCTGGCCTGCTCGCTGTTCTACGGGATGTCGGCGGTGGTCACCGGTTTGATCGGCGGCTTGGCCTGGAGCCTGGGCGACGCGGACGGTTTGGCGTCCTTGCGGCGTGGCCGCGCCGAGGCGGCGGCCCTCAAGGAAACGCCGCCCGCGTAAAGCCGGCCATCTACTAGTAGATAATCTCCTACTAGTAGATAGTCTCCGGGCGGCGATCAGTCCGGCCGTTCGCCTGGTTCAGGGGTCAGGCCATAGGGCTCCACCAGGGTCCAGACGTGCGGCGGGATCATCGCCTTCATGCGCTTGGGCTGCTCGCGACGGAGGTGGATGACCGTCTCGGCGGCCTTCATCTCCAGGCGGGCACGAGCGATCTCCAGTCCGCGCGGCCCCACCCGGGGCATCAGAAACGCCATCAGCGGCCGCAGCCAGTCGGGCATGCCGCGCACCGGCAAGCCACCGGCGGCACGCTCGGTGTTGGTGATGAAGCCCTGCACGGAACTGGCCCGCTTGCCGGCGCTGGTCACGGGCTCAAGGGTCACTTCATCGCCCAGCAGGCTCAGCAACTCCTCGCCGCGCTCGTTGCGCACCAGAAGCCACTGCTTGCCCCGGCCGGCCAGGTATCCCACGGTGATATCGGCGAGCGCGTTGGTATAGTCCACGCAGGTCCGGCAGGTGAGCGGGAAGAAGTCGCGAGGCAGCTTGGAGATCGGCAGCTTCAGGAAGGGAATCAGCCGCACCTTGCCATCGGTGAACCGCAGCTCCACGACGTAGTCGGCGCGGAACTCCAGGTAAGTGACCGCTTCGGGGCGATCGGTCAGCAACCCCAGAAAGGTGTGGAAGTTCTCGGTGGTGGTGTTGTCCGAGCAGGGCGTGCCGATCACATACAGCCGATCGAACCCCAACGAGTCCTCCAGGGCGCGCAAGGCGTGAATCTGGCAGGGAATGCCGATCACCGCCAGGCGCCGATATCCTTTCTCGAGGGCCGGTTGCAGCAAGGCGAGCAACGGCGCGTAGCCCATGCGCATGCCCCGGCAAGTGGCCATGTCCTCCGCCCGGGTGACCAGCACGGGACGGGGCCGCCACGTGTCCCCCGGGTCGGCGGTGACGCACAGCACGGCATCCACGGCTCCCGTTTCCAGCAGACGCTGACCGAGACGCGTGGTGATCCCGGTCCATTGGGCACCCGGTCGCGGGTGTTTCAGGGCGGCGCGGACCATGCTGCGGAAGGGACCGAAGAACACCTCGTCGGCGCGCCGAGGGTCACGCGGGCGACCATGAACGCGGTGCTCCAAAGTGGCGTAGTCGGGCCGATAGAACTGACAGGCCCGGCCGCAGTCACGGGCCATGTCCGTTCGGGACAGACCGCAGTCGGTGCAAAGAACGCGATGTTCCGGCGCGGCCAGAGGAGGCGTCCAGGGGGGGGCTTCCGGGGAAGCAAGGATGGTGTCGTCGATCGGGCTGATGGTCTGGGTGCTCATGCCTGCCTCTCGCCGTGGCCTGTGGGGGCTTGGGTGGCCACCGTGCCACGAAGTTACCACGGTCCGGTCATGTCATGGCCACGTCCGGGCGAGATGATGATGGTCGCTGAAACATGCGCCGATCCGAAAGGTCCCGGAGGGCAGTGGCCGGGGCCGACGTTCTCCTCCTCGCCTGACCCGAGTCCGCGCTCGTATGATGTTCGTCATGCCGCGCGGCTCGGGGTTTTCTTGGCCGAGGCGCCAGACGAGTCAAGCGCAACCGGTTCGAAGCACGTCAGCGTCACGGGCAATTCGTGCCCCTTCAACGGCACCGGACCGAGATCCACCCGAGTCCACCCCGGAAGGGCGGCGGGCATCTGATCGGCCAAGTCCGACGGCATCAGCAACCAGCGATCGAGCGTCTTGGCAGCCTGTTCCAGGCGCGCTGCCATGTTGACCGTTTCGCCGAAATAGACGATCTCCAGCTTGCTGTCGCCGCACTCGCCAGCCGCCACCGGGCCGCCATACAGACCCGCGCGGACACGAGGCGCGATCCCATGTCGACGTCGATACCACAGGGCGCGCCGTTCCAACAGCGCATGGATTTCCAGGGCACAGTGTAGACATCGGCCATCGCGGATCGCCGCGTCGAGAGGCCAAGTGATCACCACCTGATCCCCCACATATCGGTGTACCTCGCCGCCATGGGCGCTGATCACCCCATCGAGATCGAAGAACACGCGGCTGATCAACGCATGGGTCTCGATGTCCCCGAGACACCGGGCGATCATGGACGAGTCCGCCAGGTCCACGAACAGAAACATCCGGTTTTCCTGGCGCGGCCGAGCATAGCGCCCCAACACGATGTTGGTCAGCACCCGTCCCCCGATCATCAGGCGCGTCTGGACGACGAAATGGATGATCAACGCCACCTTGAACGACACCAGGGCGTCCATCGGCAGGTAGTCGCGGATGTAGACCCAGGGATCCTCGACTCCTGTCGACTCGGCAAGGAGCCAGGCATTGAACAGCGTCAGCGTGCCGACGATGACCACCGTATAAGCGGTGGTCTTGATCGCAAGGCGGGCGAGGAAGGGGAGCCGCCGGAGCGGCGCGCCGTAAGGGGCATGCCAGATCATCATCTCCAGCAAGCCGATCAAGGTGGTGATGGTGGCGCCGTTGAGCACGCCGCTTTGCACCATCCCCAGGTTGAAGGGAAACACGCCCACGCTCGCCAGCGACGTGACGTAGCTCAAGCCTGCCAACCCACCGGCCAGGGCGATCCATGTCAGCAGAATCAGCTTTCGCTTCAGGCGAGCGGGGTGGCCCATTGGAAGCCCCTTCCACGACATAGGAACATCAACATAGCCTAGCAGGGGGTCCGTACGTCCCGCAAAGGCGGCTGGAGGTGCCCTACTCCACCGCCTGCCTCAGTGCCGCCGCCGCCGCCCAGGGACAGAGAACCAGCCCCCCCAGCAACAAGGCGCCCAGGATCATCAATTGCGGGGCGGCATCCAGGCCCATGACCGCCGCCTCCACCGCGGACACCCCGAACACCAGAACCGGGATGTACAGCGGCAGCACCAGGAGCGACAGCAACACCCCGCCCCGCCGTGCCCCCAGGATGAGCGCGGCACCGACACCACCGATCAGACTCAAGGACGGTGTGCCCAGGGCCATGGCTGCCAGCAGCACCGCATAACCGTCGGCCTGCATGTGCAAAAGCAGGGCCAGCAAGGGCGAGGCGATGATCAGCGGCAGACCGGTGGTCAGCCAATGCGCCATCATCTTGCCGATCACCAGCACCATGGTCGGTGTCGGCGTCAGGGTCAGCAGGTCCAGGCTGCCGTCCTCGTAATCGGTCTGGAACAGCCGGTCCAGCGACAGCATGGCGGCCAGCAGGGCCGTCACCCACACCACACCACTGCTGATGCGCTCGAGCACCGCCTGCTCCGGGCCGACTCCAAAGGGAAACAGAGTGACGGTGATGACGAAGAAGGCCACCACCATCAAGCTGTCGGCGCCTTGGCGCAGCGCCAGACGCAAATCGCGGCGTAGCACCGCCAGCAACGCCCCCATCATGCCTCTTGCTCCGAGGGGCCGGCCAAGTCGGGTTGCAACAGTTCCAGGGGATCAATGGCGAAGGCGTCCAGGTCAAGCACCCGCGCCCCGGGCAGGTCAACATCCTGGTGGGTGGACAGCGCGATCATGCCACCGCGCGCACGGTGCTCGGCCATCACGCCTTCCAGGGTGCGTACCGACACCTTGTCGAGGGCGGTGGTGGGTTCGTCCATCAACCATAGTGGCGCCGGTGCCGCCAGCAGGCGCGCGAGGTTAAGCCGCCGTTTCTGGCCAGCTGACAGCAGGCGCCCGGGTACATCGGCCAAGCGTGTGAGATCCATCCGGGCCAGGGCGTCGGCGACCGACGCGTCCAGGGCGGCCCGCGACGGCGGCGCCTCAGCGCAAACCTGGGCCCAGAAGCGCAGGGTCTCGGCGGCGGTCAGCACCGGCTTGACGGCGTCGGCGTGGCCCACATACCGGGTTCGGGCATGATGCCGCTCGGGTTCGTCACACACCGGACCGTCGTGCCAGATCAGGGCGCCGGCCATGGGCCTCAGCAGTCCAGCCATAACCCTCAGCAGCGAGGACTTCCCGGATCCGTTTGGTCCCAGCAACAGCAGCGCCTCGCCCGACGCGAGGGCGAAATCCAGGTTGGCAAACACAATGCGCTCGCCGCGCAGGCAGACCAGCCCCCGCCCCTCGAACCGGAGATCGGAGACAAAGGAAGCATGAGGCGGTGGCGCGTTGGAGGGTGGCGGCAGTTGCGGTGGCGACAGGCGATCACACATGATGGCCGGGACCATACGCGACAGGCGCCCGGAAGGAAAGGCGATGCCGCGCGGCGGGCGGGCCGGGGGTAGCGCCGGCCCCTTACCGTCTTACCGAGCGCGCCCGAACGAACGCGACCACCCGGTGGGTCTCGGCATCGTCAAGGTCCAGGCGGATGTGCGTGGCGGTCTCGGTCCGGGCGACGACCGTCCCCGACAGTCGCCCCACCTCCGGCAGGGTGATCTCGAACGCGGTGCCGCGCTTGGCGTCCACGTCTCTGTCCAGGGTGCCGACACCGTTGGGCGCCAGGTCCTGCAACAGGCAAGAACGTTGCGGCCCGTCGCCAAGGGTGACCGCGACCGCCACGTTGATGGTGCGCAAGGTGTTGGACTCGCGATCCTCTGAGCTACCAGCGTTGACGATGCGGCTCAAGGCCTCCTGCATCTGACGCACCCGTTCGCGCACATCCTCCGCCGAGGTCTCCACGGAGTGCGCGTGTTTTCCGGTGGTCTCGGCGCTCCGCGACACGTCTCCAATGCCGGACGTGGCCTCCTGGGTGCCGCGCGCGGCCTGCTGGGCATTCTGGCTGATCTCACCCGTGGCGGCGGTCTGCTGTTCGACTGCCGTGGATACGGCGGTGGTGATCTCGTTGATCTCGGCGATCACCGAAACGATGCCCTGAATGGCCTCCACCGCCTCGCGTGTGGCTGACTGCATTCCGCCGATTTGCCCGCCGATCTGTTCGGTGGCATTGGCGGTCTGCGAGGCCAGCGTCTTGACTTCGTTGGCGACGACGGCGAAGCCCTTGCCCGCCTCGCCGGCGCGCGCGGCCTCGATGGTGGCGTTGAGCGCCAGCAGGTTGGTCTGTTTGGCGATATCGCTGATGAGATTGACCACCTCACCGATCTGGTTGGCGGCGGAAACCAGGCCTTGGATGCGCTCGTTGGTGGTTTCGGCCTGGCGGGCGGCCCGATGGGCAATGTCGGATGCGCCGGACACCTGGCGGCTGATTTCGCCGATGGAACTGGCCATTTCCTCGGCGGCGGCGGCCACCGCGTCCACGCTGCTGGCCGCCTCGCGAGACGCGGCGGCGGCGGCTTCAGCCCCCCGTTCCGTATGCACCACCGAATCCTTCATGGCGATGGCGGCCTCGTGCATGGCATCCGATTGCTGTTCGACCACACCGATGGCGGTGCGCACCTCCTCCTCGAGGGCATTTGTGAGCGCGAACATTTCGCTTTTCACGCGGCGTGCATTGCGCCGATGCAAGGTCTCTTGCTCGGCTTGCAGGCGTTCGATCTTCTGGCTGTTCTCCTTGAACACCGCCACCGATCGGGCCAAGGCGCCAACCTCGTCACGGCGCTCCGTTCCCGGGATATCCTGGACCAGGTCTCCGGCGACGATGCGCTCGGTGACGGTGGTCACGGCCACCACCGGCCGGGCAATGGACTGGCCCACCAGCCACAGCACGATGGCGGTGATGAGCACGCACAAGACGGCGGCGATCACCATCGACATCTGCAGAGCACCTGCGCTGGCCAAGACCTCTTCCACGGGGGCACTGACCATGGTCACCCATGTGGCGTCGCTGACAGCGAAGTGGACGGGCATCATGGCCACCACATGGTTTCGTCCGTCGAGACGGGCGCGATACACCTGGGTCACGCCCTTGACGGCCTTTCGAAACGCCTCGGACAGCACCGGGTCGTCAAGGGTTGTTCCCAGGCGGGCGGTCTCCGGGTGGGACACCCACTGTCCCTTCTCGCTCAACAGGCCGCCGAGCCCCGTCTCGTAAATCCTGACTTTGGCGATCTCGGTCTGAAGGGCGTTCAGGGCGAGATCGATGGTCGTAACCCCAACCGGCGCGCCGCCCAGAAAGACCGGTGAAGAGGTCGTCGTCATCAGCACGTCCTGATCGCCGACCGGATAAAGATAGGGTTCCGTCAGGACGTCCGCTCGAAGGGAAACAGGCTTATCGTACCATTCTTCCGACCCGGAATCGCCTCCCATCACAATGTCCTCCCAGGCCACATCGCCTGCATCATGATAGAAGTAAGGGATCAGACGGCCTTCAGGATTGTTGAATCCAAGGCCCATATTCTTGGTGTCTTCTCCAAGCGTGTCGGGTTCTAGTGCCAAACCGCCACCAACGACCCTCGGATTGCGCCGAATGGTTTCTTGCACGACACGGGCGTAGGCATCTCTGTCCACCGCGCCGCTCACAAGCAACCCCTCAAGGGCGGAGGCCATGGTTCGAGACAGGGCCAGGGCCTCGTTGACACGATCGCTGGTCAAGCCGGCGAGTTGCGCGGCCTGCTGAGTCAGAACGTTCTCACCGTTCTTGTCAGCGAAGTTGGTCTGCTGCAGCGACACGAAACCAATTGTCAGAACGAAACAGGCCACAACTATCGCTATGGCTGACAGCGCGATGCGTCGCGAAAGGGTCAGTGTGATCATGGACATGCGTTCCGGCACGGGTAGGGTGGTCAAAGTCAGTAAAAAACATCTAAAAGCTGCAATGTTTATTGGCAGGAAGAAACGAAATATTCGACTTTATGTTCTGATTTGCGCGGATTGTAGCCCAATGTGGCATTATGAACAACTGATTCTACGATGAACCTTCCAGAACCCGGAATTCGCGTACCCCCCCTGTGCGAGCGAGGCTTTTGGTCCCGCGCTCATCGAACCGTCCCGACGCGGTGCGAGGCCGGGCCGGGCCGCATCTCGCTCTGGTGTCCCGCCGCCTCCCTCCGTACACTCCGCCGCCATGCGCACGCTGTATCATCATTGGCTCCACCCCGGCGCCCGCCTGGCCCGCCTCGTGCTTGGCGAGAAGGGGCTAGACGCCGAGGAACGGATCGTCCGTCCCTGGATCCGGGACGAGGCATTCCTCGAACTCAATCCATCCGGTGACGTGCCCGTCCTGGTCGAGGCCGACGGAACCGCCGTGGCGGAAACCATCGCGGTCGCGGAGTACCTCGACGAAACCTATCCCGACCCGCCGCTGCTGGGGACCGACCCCGCGGTGCGGGCCGAAGTGCGTCGCCTGGTCGCCTGGTTCGCCGACAAGTTCCGCCGTGAGGTCACGGATCCACTGGCTGGCGAGAAGCTCGTGACGCGGATCACCGGCAACGGCGCGCCGGACTCCCGCGCGATTCGGGCGGGCCGGGCGAATATCCACATTCACCTGCGCTACATTGCTTGGCTCACCGAACGCAATCGATGGCTTGCGGGGGCACGGCCCTCCCTCGCCGATCTGATGGCCGGCGCCCACCTGTCGCTGATCGACTACGCGGGCGATGTGCCGTGGGACGACCATCCGGCGGCCAAGGAGTGGTACATGCTGCTCAAGTGTCGCCCATGTTTCCGGGGCCTGCTCGGCGATGCGGAGCCCGGTCTACGGCCGGCACGGCATTACGCCGACCTCGACTTCTGACTGAACCATCCTGCGGCGGGCATGTCGGCGCCCAGACGGCCGAGGGACGCGGTGTCGACGCTATCGCCGCACGAAAATGTCCTGTATCGTTTCTAAATCAAAAGGATCGGGCGCGGCGTCGCGAAAGACGCCGACGCGAGGACTTGCGTGCCAAGGATGGAGGGATCGCGCCATGTTCGCCACGTCAGCCGACCTGCCGACCGGACCGTGCCCATCGCTGGGCACCGTGACGGTGGACGAGTCCAGCCGCTGGATTCACAAGGCCCTGGACGACTTCAGCCGCGCCCCGGCTTGCAGTTTGCTCTATGGCGCGGTGTTCGTCGTGCTGTCCTGGGCCGTGGTGACCTTCATCCTGTTCAGCGGCGTGGGATCGGTGGTGCTACCGCTGGCCAGCGGATTCATGCTGGTGGGAGCCATGTTCGCCGTTCCCCTGCATGTCATCAGCCGCGCCCATGAGAACGGCGAGCGCATCGACCTGATCGAGGCCGTCTCTCGCAGCCGGGCCAGCGTTCCCGGCCTGGCCATTGTCGGCGTGGTGCTGACTCTGATCATGATGACCTGGATGCTGCTGGCGCTGCTGATCTTCGCCGGCTTCTATGGCGGCTCTCCGCCGGCCTTGACGAACTTTTTCATCAACCTGCTGAGCAGCCCCCAAGCGGCTCTGTTCCTGACCGTCGGCACGGCGGTGGGCGCGGTGATGGCGACAGCCGCCTTCGCGGTGGCCTTCCTGTCCATTCCCATGCTGGTCGACGAGCCCGACACCTTGCCCTATCACGCCATGGCGGTCAGCATGCGGGCCGTCCTGAGACAGCCGAGGGTTCTGATCGGTTGGGGGGCAACCCTGGGATTCATCACCCTGTCGGGGATGATCCCGGCCTTCCTGGGTTTGGCCTTCACCATTCCGGTGGCCGGATACGCGTCCTGGCATGCCTACCGGGCGGTGCTGCCGCGCGCGGGCTAACACTGCGTCACGGCACGTGACCGATCCGGCAGGGCATCAGGACCAAGGGGCAAACATCTGGATGAAAAGGCTGATGGTCAAGCTCAGCACCGTAACCCCCACGGCCGACCACCACGACACCCGCAAGCCCTCGCGGGCCAAGTAAGCCATGTAGACCAGCGTCGCGACGATCGCTGTCACCTGGAGAAGAACGGCGGGTTCGACCGGCAGGAGGGTCAATCGCGCGGCAACGCTCAGGAGGATGAGCACAGGCCACGCCACAAGCTGGAACCAATTGAACGACACCAGGAAGTGGAATGCGCGTCCCCCGAATCCCAAGGAGTCGCCCAACATCAAAATGACGAGAGGAAAGGCGACCCAGTCGATCACATACCCGATGACCTGGACCATCACATGGCGGACCGGATGCGACACCACCTCGGTATCCGAAGTCATCCCGGAAAGGTCGAGCCCAACATCGATCAGGAGCAAAGGCAGCACCACCACCGCGACCCAGAAGGACTTCAGCAGCCCCTCGGCGGAAGCGTCGAAGTAGTCAAACCCCTCCTTGTCGAAGCGCAGGACGCGGGACAGCCCATGCAGGGCGCCGGCGATATCCGCGGTGCTGGGGAACGGCATGGTCCCTTCAGTCCTTAAGGTAACTTGTTAGGATGCGGTGATAAATCTCTGTAAGTGAGTCTAAATCGGCGCAGGATGTGCACTCGTTGGTCTGATGGATGGTCCGATTCACCAGACCGAACTCGACCACCGGGGCCATGTTCTTGATGAAACGGGCATCAGAGGTGCCGCCGGATGTGGACAGTTTCGGCCGGCGGCCCGTGACGGCCTCGGCCGCATCGGCCACCAGGGACGAGAGCATGCCCGGCGGCGTCAGAAAGCTCTCGCCCGAAACCTGCACGTCGACGTGGAACGAGCCTGGCTGATCCCCCTGCACAGCCGCACAGGTGGCGCGGATGTGCGCGATCAGGCTGGCGCTGTCGTGGCGGTCGTTGAAGCGAATGTTGAACCGCGCCGTCGCCTGTCCGGGAATGACGTTCACGGCCGGGTTGCCCACATCAACGCTGGTGATGGACAGGGTGGAAGGATCGAACTGCGCGCTGCCGGCGTCGAGTGGTTCCGCCGTCAGGGCCTCCAACATGGCCATCAGGCGCGGAATGGGGTTGTCGGCCAGATGCGGATACGCCGCATGCCCCTGGCGGCCCACGACCGTCAGGACAGCATTCAGGCTGCCACGCCGGCCCACCTTGATCATGTCACCCAGGGCCTCAGGGTTGGAGGGCTCGCCAACGAGGCAGTGGTCGATGCGATCGCCCTCGGCGGCCAGGGCCTCCACCATGCGTTTGGTACCGTTGACCGCGGGTCCCTCCTCGTCCCCGGTGATCAGAAGACCGACGCTGCCGGACCCTGACGGCGTCCGCCCATCCGGTCCCTGGCGGTACCGGGCCACGGCGGCCACGAAGGCGGCGATGGCTCCCTTCATGTCGGCGGCGCCGCGCCCATACAGAACCCCATCCACCACCTCGGCGGCAAAAGGGTCCCAGGACCAGCCCGGACCGGCCGGCACCACGTCGGTGTGGCCCGCGAAGCAGAGATGGGGGCCAGCCCCCGCCGGATCCAGGTCCAGGCGCGCATACAGGTTGTCGACCGGGTCCGTTCCCGGTGCCGAGAAGGGCATGCGCCGGCAGCGGAACCCCAAGGCGTCGAGGGCGGCCTGCAGGACGTCCAGCGCCCCGTCATCCTCGGGCGTTACGCTCACGCGTTGAACCAGCGCCCGCGCCAGGGGCAACGGATCGGTCAAAGCCGCCGGCGTCCACGCCAGGCGTGGCGGCGAGCGGTCGAGGGTGGTTGGATCAGTCACGCAGCAGATCGTTGATGGAAACCTTGGCGCGCGTGCGTTCGTCCACGCGCTTGACGATCACGGCGCAGGCCAGCCCGGGGCCAGCCGTGCCGTCGGGCAAGGGCTTGCCGGGCAACGTGCCCGGCACCACCACGGCGTAGGCGGGCACGCGGCCCATGAACACCTCGCCGGTGGCCCGATCGACGACCTTGGTGGAGGCGCCGATGAACACGCCCATGGACAGCACCGCGCCTTCCTCGACGACAACACCCTCGGCCACCTCGGAGCGGGCGCCAATGAAGCAGTTGTCCTCGATGATCACCGGCCCCGCCTGCAAGGGCTCCAGCACGCCCCCCAGACCCACGCCGCCGGAGATGTGCACGTTCTTGCCCACCTGGGCACAGGACCCCACGGTGGCCCAGGTGTCGATCATGGAGCCGCTGTCCACGTAGGCGCCCACGTTCACGAACGAGGGCATCAGCACCACGCCCGGCGCGATATAGGCGGAGCGGCGCACCGCGCAGGGCGGCACGGCGCGGAAGCCGGCGGCGCGGAACCGGGCGTCATCCCAGCCGGCGAACTTGGACGGCACCTTGTCCCACCAGGGGGCGTGGCCGACGCCACCGCCGATGGCCGTCATGTCGTTGAGGCGAAAGCTCAGCAACACCGCTTTCTTCAGCCACTGATTGACCCGCCACGCGCCGTCGATCTTCTCGGCCACCCGGAAGACCCCACTGTCCAGGCCATCCAGGACCGTGGTCACGGCCTCCCGCAGTGGGCCGGTCGCGGCGGGGCTCAGGCTGTCTCGGGTTTCCCAGGCCTCTTCTATGATCGGTTCAAGGGACTCGGGGGTCATGCGGCGGTCTTTCCTGTCAGAAGCCGGGAGGATCGGCGCCCAGGGGCGGGCGCCCAAATGTGCAGGGACCATACCTGGCCGCAAGCCCAAGTCAACCGGTGCCCCGGGCCGGCTGAGCGGCCCCCCTGGCCGCGATCAGGCCGTCCAGCCATTGCGTCAGGTCCTCGGTGACGTGATGACAGTGGCTGGTGTCGGCCGTTGCGTCGTATGCCCAGTGCTGCTTGTCCCGCACGAACACCGTGGTCATCCCCATGTCGGCGGCCGGTATCAGGTTCTTGAGGCTGTCCTCGAACATGGCCGAGGCCTCGGCGCGCAAACCGAACCGCGCCAGCATGGCCCGATAGATTTCCGGCGCGGGCTTGGGAATGTAGTCGCCGGCCTCGATGTCGAAAATGGCGTCGAAGTGATGCGCGATGCCCACCTGCTTCAACACCGCCTCGGCATGGCTCAGGGAGGCGTTGGTGAACACCACCTTGCGGCCCTCCAGGCCCCCTAGCGCCTGGTCCAGCCCCACCGACGGCGGAATGACCGCGTAGTCAATGTCGTGCACATAGTCCATGAAATCATGGGGGTTCATGCCGTGCTCGATCATCAGGCCGCGCATGGAGGTTCCGTAGCGGTGGAAGTAGCGCTTCTGCACCACGAAGGCCTCATCCTCCGGCACGTCCAGGAACTGGGCAATGAAGCGCTTCATGCGCCGATCGATCTGGGCGAACACCTGGGTCGAGGCCGGATAAAGGGTGTTGTCCAGGTCGAACACCCAACTGTCCAGGTGCGGCAGGCCACAGGCGGGAGGGGATGTCAGGGTCATGGGGCGGAACCGAGTGATACGGGAAAAAAGGACCCCGTGCGGCGACGCCGTCGAGGACTCTATCCTGGACGGCCTGAGTCGTTGCACAGCGTTTCGAATTTAGTGCACTTTCGATCCAGACAAACAATGCAGACCGCATCTTTTGTCTGGACCGTGCACGGGCGCCGACAGGGTGGCACAAGGGATAGGCGGGAGCCAGGGTCATCCCGCCGCCACCGATGCATCACCCCGCGCGCCACGGTGTGCGTGCCATGCCTCGGCGAGGGCGAAGTCGGCGGCGTCGTCGATGTCCAGAGACTCTAAAGGCGGCGTTGCCCACATCATCGGTCGTGCGCCGATGCGGTTGAACCGGATCCGCAGATTCTCCGCCGTGAACAGATAGAGGCACGAGTTCTCCTCGAACACCGGGGCCAGATCCTGGGTTGGCATCAAGTGGTCGGGATCATGGTTCAGGGGCTGGCCTTGATGGTCCCACAAACGGATCTGCCGGCGGGTGACAGACACCAAGCTGTCGTGCGCTGGCCAGGCGGCGCGCAAGGCGGCGATGGCGGCGGTGATGGTCGACGCGGACAGGAACGGGTTGGTGGCATGGGTTTGCAGGAGTAGACCGGTGGCCTCCGGCAGGCGCGCGACCGCATCCACCAGGATCGCGTTCATCGATATCTCCGGCGCCGATAGGGCGATTGGTCGCCGCTGCGTCTGGATCTCCGGAAAGGCGGCCTGGGCGTCCGCCAGAAGGGTTGGGTCGTCGCTGTTGACCACCACACCGGCGATGTCCGGCACGGCGTGCAGGGTGTCAAGGATATGGTGGAACAGCGGACGTTTCCCAAGGGGACGTCGATTCTTCCCCGGCACTCTCTGGCTCTGGCCACGCATCGGCAGGATGGCCATCAACCGTGCGAAAGGCTGACGCCCAGGGGGTGGTTCCTGCGCTCTCCCTTGCTCTCCGGCGTGATCAATCGGTTCGGCACGAGGGGAGGCGGGCGCTATCATCAATCGGGAAGACCCCACCCGGAGCGTCTCTCAAGACCCCGGCCACGGTGGTCTTGAGAGAGTCCGTGACGATCCAGGACGAAACACCGGAGTGATGGCTCACGCCCACCTGTCCCCTGGGCGCATCGCGGACCAGCCATCACCCACTCACCGAGCCGCCGTTAGTCAACAGCCACCCGATGTCGTGTCGTTTCCAGACCGACGATTTCCGGATGTCGTCCAGGCGATCGGAACCAGGCTCAGATCAGTTCGACCTTACCAGCCATGGGTCCCTTCTTGCCCATGCGACAGAGCATGCGCACCCGCTGTCCAGGGTCCAGCACCGACAACCCGGAGCTTTCCAGTGCGCGGCTCCCCACATACACGTCCTTCCCGCCGCCGTCCGGGGTTACGAAGCCGAACCCCTTGTCGACGCTGAAGAACTTGACCACGCCATCAATGGTTTCGCCATCCTGGCCGCCGCCGCCGTCGTAACCGCCGCCATCCCCACCGACATCGACAGCGGACGCGTCGACCTCGTGAATGAAGGACACTTGCGGCCCCTTCTGTCCCATCGACAGGTCGCAAATGAGGGTCGCGCCCTCGGGAACGTCCCTGTATCCCGCACGCTGCAGCACGGAAATGTGGAGGAACGCATCGGGAGTACCATCCGAAAGGGCAACGAATCCGAAACCCTTGGTAGCATTAAACCACTTCACGGTGGCCGTGGACCGAGACTGCATAGCTTAGGGAGAGCCTTACACAATTGGAACCTAACGCGGAAGGCATACCCGAAAATCGCGGAGTCGCCAATTGTTCTTCGCATGACGGTCCGAAAATTTCGACCATGCCCGGTGCCAATCAGGCAAGTTGACCGGGCCCGCAATCGACCGAGTGTCGGTCACGATCCTATAAGGTACTGATTCAAAGCAGAAAATTGTTCCGGATGCGATCGAAGCCCAATCACCCGATTTTGACCGCATGGGAAGGATGATTGTCCGAGCCTCCCTGTCGGCGACCAACGATCATACCGCTTTCGATCAGATCGACCGGCCGAATCCAAAGTGAGGATTCCATGCCGCCGCTCGGACCCGGTCAGCGAAGGTTCTCCTCCATGGGTAGGGCTTCGGGGGCATCGTCGATGGAGCCGGCTGGACCAGTGGCCCCGGATGGGTGGGCGGCCCAGCTCGGTTCTGCCACCGGGCGGTTCGACTGGCGATCGATCAAGTTCTCGACGCGGTTCAGATTGCGGGTCACCACGTCGGCCTGGCGTTTGGCGCCATTCAACTCATAAGTGTTGGCAGCTTGGTGAAAAGCCTCGCGCGCCTGGTGCAGCGCCCCCACGTCCCGATCGACGCGGAACAGCAGGAACAAGGCCGAGCCGATGTTGTTCTGCGTGGCGGCCCACTGCAGCGGATACTGATCCCTGGGCCGCACCTCCAGCGCCGCCGTGGCCGCATCGACGGCGCGGCGCAAGACCTCGGCATTGCGTTCCTGGCCGCCATAGACCTGAAGGACCTGCGCCAGGTCGTTCATGATCTCGCCCCACCGTTCCGGCGCATCGGTCTTGCCGAACACTTGCAAGGCCGCCTGGAAGGCGGCAACGGATTCACGCACGGCGGCCGGATCGCCCTCCACCATGTGCACTTTGTAGGCCAGAACGCCGATACGGTTTTTCAGACCGGCCCAGTCGTGGGGATAGAGATCACGATGATAGGTTTCCAGCGCGGCCTTGAACGAGTCCATGGCCTGGCGCGGTCCCACGGAAGCGCTGGCCCGGTCCGCCATGGCCTGTTGCACCAGCCCAAGGGATCGATGGAACACGCCCCATTCGGCCTCGGCGTCGCGCGGCAGATGGCGGATCGCTTCCTCGTGGGCGGCCGCCGCGTGCTCCAGCCAGGCCAGTTCGTTCGCCCAGGCTCCCACCACCGCCAGCACGTTGGCGTAGCAGGCGACGATATGGCCCGTTTCCAGCCCGCTCAGCCCATGTGGGAGTTCCGACAGCAGAGCCCCCGCCTCCTCGGCCAACGCGGGCAGGACCTCCAGCATGGCGTGACCTTGCTGCTCGGTGCGCGGCTCCAGGGCGGCTTGGGCGACGGCCCGCAGCAGGACGGACCAGCCCTCCTCGAAGTCCAGCGGCAGGAACAGGGCGTTCTGGGGCGACATCATGCCCACGCGCTCCAGTTCCTTGCTGCCCCAGGGATTAAGGAACCGCAGTTCCAGCAGACGTCCACTGGGGTCGGGTCCCCCCCAGATCATCAGGTCGCCCCGCGCCTCCAACAGCATCTGCCGGCCGGCCACGACCGCGCCGGCAAGTCCCGTATAGCGATCCAGGTCACCCGAGTACGGCACCGAGCGTTCGAGTTTGACCAGACGCACCCCCGGCAACGCCTGCAATCCCTCGACCACGCGGACACGCTGCTCGTCGGCGCCGACGCCGGAGAAGCCGGCCACGACCAGCGTCTGCTGCCGCCCGCGAGCGACCGCAGACAAGGCTTCCTCGGCGGCGCGCGGCGGTGGTCCGCCGCCCCGCAAGGCGCTGAACACGCGCCGGAACAGACTCCGCGACGGATCCCGTCCCCGGCCGCTCGCGCCTCGGGTCGATGCCTCGGCGGTTACGGGCACCAACGCCGTTCCGGTCCCCTCACCGACGCCGTATCCGATGGTTGCCTCGCCACGCAACTCCGCGGCCGGCACGTCGGCTTGCCGCTCTAGGGACACGATTCGCTCTTGGGCGCTGGCCAGCCGGCGCGACAGACGGACCATCAGACGCAAGGTGAGGTCTGGGTCCTCGGCCAGCCGCCGCAGGCCGGCCCGGCGCGGAAACACGTGCAAGGCCACGGCACCACGCGCGACGGCCGTAGCACCTCGGGGATCCTGGTCCAGCGCCGTCAACTCGCCGACCAAGTCGCCTTTGCCAATGGTGGCCAGGTGCACAAGCCCAGCCTCCCCTTCCTTGAACAAGGCGACCTCACCCGAGGCCACGAGATAGAGGAGATCGCTCGACTCCCCCTCGCGGAAGATGATGTCCCCGTCTTCAAAGCGTTGGAGGGTGGGCTTGGGTGCGGCCATGAGGCAGTCCGTTCGTGCGCGGGTGATCGACGACGCTGGGACCCCGCCAGGAAACGCCGTGCGGGTGCTTAGCGCCGTGGCGTAGCCGGTTCACCCGGCGGTGGCGCGGTCATGGCGGGGCCGTCTCCGGGAACGGTTCCGAGGTGCAGGATGCGGTCCTTGTAAACGCGCGCGACCCGACGCGTCTCGCCCGTGCCGTGGGCGGCGAGAACGAACGGAGCACCCGCGTCATCCTGGCCCATCTCCAAAGTCAACGCGCCCGCCTCCAAGAGGCCGGCCAGGGTTTCCTCGGGAACGTCCAGTGCCTTCGCCAGGCTGCCGAACAAGACATTGATTTCATTGTACAATTCAGGTGTTTCGGACACCATGCACCTCTTTGCGAAAGGAACCCGGGACGAGAACCGGCGGCGAGTCTTGCAGCATCTTTACCAGGACTGTCGGAATCTCTAAAGAAGGGGGTGATGCGTGTGGTGTCCAGTCCCGATGTGCGGCGGCTGCATCACGTCACACCAGGGCAGTGGATGCGTGTTGCTCACCTGTCCCCGCCGGGCGCCGTGCAGGCAACCGGTTTCAAGACACTGACGTCGCTTCGCGATGCCGGGCTTGCGCCGGTCATTCTCAAGGACCGTCGGCGTCAGGCCAGGGCGAGACCGGCACGGGAACCGCACTGTCGCATATTCACTCCCGGAGGGTCGTTATGAGTTACGAGCAGGTCGAGGAAGCTTGGACATTGATTGATGAAGCCGTGAAGCTGAAGGAGAATGCTGGCAAGGACCTGCAGCCGGACGAATACTGGGACCCGCTGTTCGCACAGTCCGATCTGGTGGACGTGGAGCGGACGCAGGCCGAGGGCGGCACCCCCCTGGCCAAGGTGTTTCTCAAGTCTCCCTATGGTCTCCAGTTTCGAACCGAGTACATGGACTGGATCCCCTTTCGCCACGGCGAGGTCAAACTGGACTGACAACATCGTCCTGCGGCATCGACCCAAAAAGGCTCCTCACGACGACGTGATCTGCTGTGCCGTGGCCTAAAAAATCGTCTTGGTAAGCCTTGGACACCGGGACCGGCGCCGGACAGGCGGGGCCGGGCCCTGGATCACAGGGTCTTGGAGAAATCGTCCGGCGACGTCCGATACGCCTGGAAAATGAAGACCAGCTTGCCGTCGAAGTCCTCCGGGTCTTCAGGGTCGACGCGCAGTTGCGCGGCCTTCTGGGTGAAGCTCCGCGCCAGTTTCGAATCGCCGGGTATACCGAAGACAGTGTCGAAGATGTCTGGGCCTAGTGTCGTTTCGGCCACGCGCAGGAACGGCGCGATCTGCGGCCTTTGCAGGAACTTGACCAGGTAGTCCACGCTTTCCGATCCCATCCGGTCCAGATGCACGGCCATCTCGACGATGTCAGCCGTACTCTTGGTGCCCAGGCTATCCAGCACGTCCTTTGACGCGAATATCTTCCAGAAACGCCGTCCCATGCGCTCATGGAGTCCGCCAAGAAGGCGCTCATACTCCTGGGCGCCCACATGGGTCACGCCGCCGGTGGCGCGTGGCTCGGTGTCCAGCATCTCTCGGGACAGGTCGCCAGCAATGTTCTGGGCCTCGTTGAAGTCGGCGCGGCCGATCCTCAGCAGGCCTTCCAGATCCTCCGGCCGGCGAAGGCTCAACAGCCCCTCACCCATTTCGGCGACCAGAGACCGGGGCAACGCCGCGTAGTAGGGAATCAGCGGCACCTGCCAGTCATGCCGTAGATACGGGGCCATGGTCTCGTAAATCTGATCGGCCTTGATCCTGGCCTTTCTGGCGGCGTCGGTGGACGCCGCTTTGCGGCTGTTTCGTCCCTGCCAGAGGCTGGCCACCAAATCAAACAGGCGCGCAAGCAGCGACGTGTTCACCTTGGGATCGGGGCGCCGTTTCTGTTCTTCGACGTCACGCACACGGTCACCGTGAGTACGAAGATACTTCTTGGCCGTGGTCCGGACCACCAACTTTCTGATATCCGCGACCGACCGGCCACACCTCAGCGGGGTCTCGTCGTCGGTGACCGGCTCACCACTGTCCGTGATCAGCAGCGCGGCGAACGCCTCGCGCCGCTTGTCAAAGAGTTGGAAACAACCGTCCACCAAGCTCGGCTTGGCCAAGACCTCTTCGTACGCCAACGTCCCCAGATCGGGAAGCAAAGCCCTGTAGATATCCATGACGGGGCCGCGCAGGGCCTCGTTGATCGTCTGGATCACGCGGGCCTGCTCTGACCCCAATGCCGCCGCGCGCGCGCGCCGGGCTTGGGCTTGCGTCGACGATCCGTTTTTTGCCTGTTGTGTCCGGGTCTCGCTGGTCGAACGTCCGGACGGCCGACCGTCGGCCTGTCGAGGTCTGGTCGGCGATGTGATTGAGTGTGCCATGGCAAGCAGTCTGCCCCCCTGTCCGCTCTCCGGGGCACGGGCCGCCACGATTGCGGCCGGAACGCGGACGCCCAAAAAAGACGACGTGATCCGCTGATCAACCGATCGCAACCGCGTTCGGACCGCTCGGACCGGCCGTCCTGGGTCCTGTGTCGTCAGGGCCAAGGACATACGCCGCTTCGCGGTGCCGACGCGGTCGCGTCGGCCGCCCGACAACAGAAGTTACTTCTGTTGTCGGGGGGTATCAGCACCAGATTCACGCGTGCCCTGGCCACATATGGGGGTGTTAGCGGGAATCCACCATGTCTTGTATAATGAGTTGTGGCTGTACCCGCCCCTGCCAGCGGTCCAGGCGGAGGGGCCCCGCCAGATGCGCCACCTTGCCGTGGCCCCGCAGCAGGGCTTGCCCCAGGTCATCGTCGACGGCCTTGAAGGCGATGGCCTTCAGGCGACCCCCGGCGCGTCCCTCCAGAGCGCAGCGCACGTGCCCCATGCCCACGATGTCGGCGTGAACGATGCGGGCGTCGATGACCGCGAACACAGGTTCGGGATTGCCGGCTCCGAAGGGGGCCACGCGGTCCAAGTGTGCCAACAGATCAGTGTTGGCGCCCTCCACGGTCAGCACACCGTCCAGGTCAAACATGGGATCGAGGACGGCGCCATCGTCCCCCACCTGCTCGGCCAGGCGAGCCGCCAGGAATGCACGGAACGCGTCGATTCGATCCGCCTCCAGACTGAACCCGGCGGCCATGGGATGACCACCGCCCAGGGTCAGGAGCCCGGCTTCGCGCGCGGCGATGACCGCGCGCCCCAGGTCGAGGCCTGGCACCGATCGGCCCGAGCCCTTCACATGATGGCCCTCGATGGCCAGGACGCAGGCCGGCACCCCAAACCGCTCCTTCAAGCGACTGGCGACGATGCCAATGACCCCGGGATGCCAGCCCTCTCCGGCGGCCATCACCAGGGGGCCATCTTGGCTGGCGGGCCGGCCCTCCACCTGCTCGATGGCCTCCAGCAGCACCTGGGCTTCGATGTCCTGGCGGTCGCGGTTGAAGCTGTTCAGCGCCTCGGCCAGGCGCCGCGCCTCGGTCGGGTCTTCGGTGGACAGCAGGCGCATGCCCATGGGGGCCTCGCCCACCCGACCCCCGGCGTTGACCCGAGGCCCCAGGACGTAGCCCAGATGATAGGCGGTCGGCGCCTCGGCCACCCCCGCCACGTCGGCCAACGCCGCCAGGCCCGGATTGCCGCGTCGCGCCATCACCCGCAGGCCCTGAACGACAAACGCGCGATTGAGCCCCACCAGTGGCACCACGTCGCACACGGTGCCCAGGGCGACAAGGTCCAGAAGGGCCATCAGGTCCGGCGCGGTCCGGCCCGCCGATGGCGCCTCGTACCAGCCGCTGTCACGCAGATGCCGGTTCAACCCGACCACCAGCAGGAAGGTGACGCCGACGGCGGCCAGGTCCCTATGCGGTGTGGTCTCGTCGTGGCGTTTGGGGTTGACCACGGCCACCGCGTCGGGAAGGCGATCGCCCGGCGTGTGATGATCGATGACGATCGTGTCCAGGCCAGCGGCGCGTGCCTCGGCCAGCGCCGCGAAGGCGGTGATGCCGCAGTCCACGGTCACCACCACGCTCGCGCCCCGGTCCCCTAGGGCGCGCAAGGCTGGTCCGTTGGGTCCATAGCCCTCGGCCAGGCGGTCGGGAATATGCACCAGGACCGAGGCACCCACGGCCTCCAGGAAGCGGCGCAACACCGCGCTGGAGGTGGCCCCATCCACGTCATAGTCGCCGAACACGGCGATGGTCTCGCCGTCACGCACCGCCCGGCCCAACCGGGCGACGGCCGCGTCCATGTCCCGGAAGGATGACGGGTCGGGCAATTGCGCGCGCATGGTCGGTGCCAGGAAGGCCGGCGCGTCATCCAGAGCGACGCCCCGGCCGGCCAGCAAGCGCGCGACCACCTCGGGTAAAGCAAGCCGCTGCGCCAGGGCTTCGGCCAACCGGTCGTCCGCGCGGCGCGCGCGCCAGCACCGTCCCAGCACGGAGCGGTCGGCCCAGGAGGCCCTCACGATCGCGCGGCCTCCGCGCCGGCGACGGCATCCACCGTGTCGGGCGCTTTTCGGCACAGGTCGTGATAGGCCTCGATGCGGCGCATGGTTCCGGACTTGGTCCGGGCCACCAGGGAATGGGTGACCGCAGCACCCTTACGGAAACGGACACCGCGCAGAACGCCGCCATCGGTCACACCGGTCGCCGAGAACATGACGTCGCCGCGCACCATGTCGGCCAGATCCAGGGTGCGATCCACGTCCGTCAGACCGGCGGCGCGCAAGACCTTGCGGTCGGCGGCATCACGGACCAGGGGACGGCCCTGCATCCAGCCACCCAGGGACAGCATCGCGGCCGCCGACAGAATGCCCTCGCGAGCGCCGCCGCTGCCCATGAGCATGTCCACGCCGCTGAGGGGATCGGCGGTGGCCAGGCTGCCCGACACGTCGCCGTCCTGGATCAGTTGGACCCGTGCCCCAGCCTCACGCACAGCGGTGATCACCGCATCGTTGCGCGGACGGTCGAGAATGCAGACCACCAGGTCGGACGTTTCCAGGCCCTTGACCTTGGCCAAGGCCCGCACGTTGTCGCCCGGAGGTTGATCCAGACTGAGCACGCCGGGCGGTACACCGGGACCGACGACGATCTTTTCCATGTAGGTTCCCGACGGGGCGGACATGAAGCCGCCCGCCTCGGCAATGGCCAGCACCGCCAGGGAGTTGGGCGCTCCGGTGGCACAGATGGTGGCGCCCTCCAGAGGCTGGGCAGCGATCTCCACGCCAGGGCCGCGGCCGGTTCCTAGCGTAAGACCTTCGCCGACACCGGCGAGGGACTCGTCGTCGCCGGCGTCGATGGGGTCATCATCGCCGATGACGACACGGCCGGTGATGTCCACACCGTTGAGGGCCAGTCGCATGGCGCGGCTTGCGGCGCGGAACGCGGCGCGCTCGTCGCCGCGTCCCAGATGGCGGGCGGCGGCCAGCGCCGCCGCCTCGGTGACCCGAGCCATTTCCAGGGCCAGGTTACGATCAAGGACATGAAGGGAAGCGTCGGGAATCATTGTGCTCTCGGCAGTTCAAGGACGGGCTGGCGACAACGCGCCGCCAGCCCCGCGCGGGGTATCCCAAGGAACGTCCCACGGACCATCCCTCGGGGACCGGCACTCTGCCGAGTGTACCACAGGGCATGCGGGCGAATGCATGCACTGGCCGCAGACGTTACACCTCCTCAATGCGGATCAGGCACGGCGGTTCGACCACCGCATCGATGCGCCCGATGTGCGTGAGCGCCCGGGTGGCGGCGGCCTCCACCGTCGCATGCAGGGTCATGACCACCGGTACCGTTTCACCAGGGTCATGGCCACGCTGGAGAATCGATTCCATGGAGACCTGAGCGTCGCGCAACGCCGTGGCGATCTCGGCGAATACCCCAGGCCGGTCCACGACCATCAGGCGCACGTACCAGGCGCCGACGTGGGTTTCGATGGGCGCCGTGGGTCCCATGTTCAGCCGTCCGACGGGCACGCCAAAGGTGGGCGCGCCGCGCCCGGCGGCCAGGTCCATGATGTCGGCCACCACCGCCGAGGCGGTCGGCCCGGCTCCGGCCCCTCGGCCTTCCAGCATCGAGCGGCCGGCGTGATCGCCTTCCATCACCACGGCGTTGTAGACACCGTCGACCGAGGCGATGGGGCCGCCCTTCGGCACCAGGCAAGGATGAACCCGTTGCAGGACGCCATGCTCGGTTTCCTCGGCCACGCCCAGCAGCTTGACGCGATAGCCCAGTTCATCGGCAAAGGCGATGTCCATGGCGCTGACGCGGCGGATCCCCTCGATGGACACGGCGGTGAAGTCCACGGGCCGGCCGAAGGCGACGCTGGTCAGGATGGCCAGTTTGTGCGCGGCATCGACGCCATCCACATCGAAGCTGGGATCGGCCTCGGCGTAGCCCAGGCGCTGGGCCTCGGACAGCACGTCCTCAAAACCGCGTCCGGTCTCCTGCATGGTGGTCAGGATATAGTTGCAGGTGCCGTTCAGGATGCCATAGACGCGCCGCACCCGATTGGCCGCCAGTCCCTCGCGCAGCGCCTTGATGATGGGGATGCCGGCGGCCACGGCGGCCTCATAGGCCAAATGCACGCCGGCCTGCTCGGCCGCGCGCGCCAGATCCAGCCCGTGCACCGCCAGCAGGGCCTTGTTGGCGGTGACCACCGACCGGCCGGCGGCCAGGGCCACTTCAACGGTATCGCGCGCCGGCCCGTTGGTGCCACCGATCAGTTCCACCACCACATCGGCCGGGGCCTCACGGGCCATGCTGACCGGATCATCGAACCAGGGAATGTCCGACAGGTCGCAACCGCGGTCGCGGCTGCGGTCCCGGGCGCAAACCGCCGTGATCTCGATGGGGCGACCGCACCGCGCGGCGATTTGCTCGCGGTGATCCTGCAACAGCCGGACGGTGCCGGCGCCGACCGTGCCCAGGCCGGCGATGGCCAGCCGCAGGGGCGCGGCGCTGTCGCGATCACCGATGGGGGGGGCGATCCGGGAGGGCGTCGCCATGGATAATCTCAAGCCTCCGAGCGTTTGCGTTCCGAATCTTCAAGCACTTTGTCATAATTAGACAAGAACGCTTTGATATTTCTAGCCGCTTGGCGAATGCGCTGGCGGTTTTCCACAAGCGCGATGCGCACATGCTGGTCGCCGTGCTCGCCGAAGCCGATCCCCGGGGAGACGGCCACCTTGGCCTCCTGAAGCAGCAGCTTGGAGAACTCCAGCGACCGCATGTGCGCGAAGGCCGGCGGCAAGGGCGCCCAGGCGAACATGGTCGCCGGCGGTGACGGAATCGCCCATCCGGCCTGGGCCAGCGACTCCACCATGGTGTCCCGGCGATCCTTGTACATCTGCCGGATCTCGCCAATGCAGTCCTGCGGTCCATTCAACGCTGCCGTGGCCGCCACCTGGATCGGTGTGAAGGCGCCATAATCCAGGTAGGACTTGATGCGGGTGAGCGCGGCGATCAAGGCACGGTTGCCGGCGGCGAAGCCGATGCGCCAGCCGGGCATGTTGTAGCTCTTGGACAGGGAGGTGAACTCCACCGCCACCTCGCGGGCCCCCGGCACCTGAAGAATGGAGGGCGGCGGCTGGTCGTTGAAGTAGATCTCCGAGTAAGCCAGGTCGGAGAGGATCCAGATACCGTGATGACGGCAGAAATCCACAACCTGCCCGTAGAAATCCAGGTCGGCGACCAGCGCCGTCGGGTTGGACGGGTAGTTCAGCAGCACGGCGATGGGCTTGGGCACCGAATGCTGAACGCCCCGCTCCAGCGCCTCCAGGAAGGTGGCATCGGGCTCGCAGGGAATATGCCGCACCGAGCCGCCGGCGATGATGAAGCCGAAGGCATGGATGGGGTAGCTCGGGTTGGGCGCCAGCACGATATCGCCGGGGCTGGTGATGGCCTGCGCCAGGTTGGCCAGCCCTTCCTTGGACCCCAGGGTGACGATGGTCTCAGTGTCCGGGTCAAGGGTGACGTTGAACCGGCGATCGTAATAGGCCGCCAGGGCCCGCCGCAGTCCGGGGATGCCACGCGAGGCCGAGTAGCGATGGGCACGCGGATTGGCGGCGGCCTCCGTCAGCTTCTCGATGATATGGGCGGGCGTGGGCTGATCCGGATTGCCCATGCCCAGGTCGATGATGTCCTCGCCCTCGGCCCGGGCCCGCGCCTTCATGGCGTTGACCTCGGCGAAGACATAGGGTGGCAGCCGTTTGACGCGGTAAAAGTCGCTTTGCATGGCGGGCGATGCCCCTCGGAATGACGCGGTGGGCGCCCAGGTCGCGCCCATGAAGCGCAGGACAGTGGCGCAGCCGCCGGATGGGGTCAAGGATCACGTCGCCGCGATCCTCGACCTCCCCGTGCCTACAGCCGAAACGGCAGGAACAGCGCCAAGTCCGGCAGCAGGTAAAGCACCGCCGCGATGCCCAGCATGAACAGCACGAACGGCCAGACACCGGCCGCGACATCGGTGATGCGCGCGCGCGCCACCGCCTGGATAACGAAAAGGTTCAGCCCCACCGGCGGCGTGATCAAGGCACATTCGATCAGCACCACGAAAAAGATGCCGAACCAGATCGGGTCTAGCCCCATGGGCATGAGCGCCGGGTACAACACCGGCACCATCACCAGCAACATGGAGAGGCTCTCCAGGAACAGCCCCATCACCAGCAGAACGCCGGCCACCACGGCCACGAACAACGCTGGTTCCGAAATGTTGGTGGTCAGGAACGCCGAGATGTCCTGGGGAATGCGGTACAGCGTGATCGCCTTGCCAAAAATCTTGGCCCCCGCCAGGATCAACAGGATGCTGACGGAGGTGTTCATGGAATCCGTCACCGCTTGCCGCAGGCGCGCCCAGGTCAACCGGCCCATGGCGGTGACGATCACCAGGGACAGCGCGAAGCCGGCGCCGGCGGCCTCGGTCGGTGTGAAAACGCCAAGGTAGATGCCCAGAAGGATGAAGGCGGCCAGGGCGAAGCTGGGCAAGGCCCGCAGGGTGGCCGCGCCGCGCTCGGCGGTGCTGGCCCGGGGCACGCGCGTAAAGCCCCGCCCGAAGCGGGCCAGCATCATGGAATAGACGA